>Ga0315281_10000702_pt1 | contig 47601 bp, 39 predicted proteins | sample YL17G07_0_MG_FD_204540 | JGI IMG/M metagenome (GOLD analysis project Ga0315281, IMG submission 204540) | Sediment microbial communities from Yellowstone Lake, YNP, Wyoming, USA - YL17G07_0 | ecosystem: Environmental > Aquatic > Freshwater > Lake > Sediment | place: USA: Wyoming | collected...
TTCGGCTTCGAGCGGCGCGGCGCGCCGGTGGCGAGTTTTCTGCGGCTCGATGACCGCGAGATCCGCCAGATGACCAATATCTACAACCCCGACTGCATCCTGTGCATCGATCCGACGGTGGCCCGCGCGGTCAACATCTTCGACGGTGTACGCGAGAATGCGGTTCTGGTGCAGACGACTGCCAAGCCGATCGAGGAACTGAAGCTCTCCGAGCGCGTCGCCACGGTCGGTCTGTGCGATGCCGTCTCGATCGCACTTGAGATCTTCCGGAGGCCGATTACGAACACCATCATGCTCGGGGCATTCGCCCGGACGACCGGCCTGGTGACGCTGGATTCGCTGCGCACGGCGATCATGGAGTCGGATTTCCGCGACGCCGGCCTTGAGCAGAACCTTGCCGCGCTGGAGCGCGGCTACAACGCAACCCGGGTTCACAGCATTGAACGGAGGGCGGCGGCATGAGCAGGGAGCAGGGGCCCCGTGAAACGGGGATGCGACCGGCCGCGATTGCCGCCGGCCTCCGACAATGCGGCGCATGGTTCGATGGGACCGTGATGGAGGAGGCATGAGCATGAAGCGTCAATCCTACGAACTGTTTGACCAGTCGACAATACCGGACGATCTGTGTCCGATCGCGACCCGGCTCAGCCCCATGCTCCCGGGCGACTGGCGCAGCATGCGGCCCGTCGTCGATCGCACCAAGTGCGTCAAGTGCGCGCAGTGCTGGCTCTACTGCCCGGTGCAGTGCGTGGTCGAACGGCCCGCGTGGTTCGACGTCAATCTGGCGACGTGCAAGGGCTGCGGCATCTGCGCCACCGAATGCCCGCACCGCGCCATAAACATGATTGAGGAGGCAGCATGAGCGCTGTCCTGAAGCCGAAATCGAAGTTCATCGTCTGCGACGGGAACGAAGCGGCCGCCTGGGCTGTCGCGGCCGCGCGCGTCGAACTGGTGGCGGTGTATCCGATCACGCCGCAATCGTCCCTCGTGGAGTACCTGGCGAAGTTCGTCGCCGACGGGCGCCTGGCGGCCGACCTGATCGATGCGGAGGGCGAGCACTCGGTGCTGTCGGTCCTGCAGGGCGCGTGCCTCGCCGGTGCGCGCACCTATACCGCGAGTTGCGGTCCGGGGCTTGCGTTCATGTTCGAGCCGTACGTGCGCACGCCCGGCCTGCGCCTGCCGATCGTGATGGGGATCGTCACCCGGGACCTGCTCACGCCGCAGAGCGTCTGGGGCGGCCACCAGGACGCGATGTCGGTGCGCGAAGCGGGCTGGATCCAGGTGTATTGCGAGTCGGTGCAGGAGGTGCTGGACACCACCATCATGGCCTACAAGATCGCCGAGCACCGCGACGTGATGCTGCCGGTCAATGTCTGCCACGACGGTAATTACCTTTCATTCGGTGCCGCGCGCGCCGAACTGCCGGACCAGGCCGAAGTGGACGCCTTCCTCGGCGAGAAGAACGTCAACTGGCACGCCGCGCTCGACCCGCAACGGCCGATGGCGGTGGATCCGCTTACCGGGGGCGCCGGCGGCACCGGCCCCTCGACGTTTGTTCGCTACCGGAAGGGCGAGTGCAGGGGAATGCAGAACTCGCTGTCGGTGATCACGGCGGTGCACGAGGAGTGGGGGCGGCGCTTCGGCCGCAGGCACGCACCGCTCGTCGAATCCTATCGCATGGACGGCGCCGAGTACGCGATCATGACCATTGGCAGCATGACCGGCGCCGCGAAGGACGCCGTGGATGCGGCGCGCGATCGCGGCGAAAAAGCGGGTCTCGTGAAGGTGAAGACTTATCGCCCGTTCCCCGTACAGGCGATCGCCGCTGCGCTCGCGCCGGTCAAGGCAGTGGGCGTGGTCGACCGCTCGGTGTCCTTCGGCTGGGATTGCGGACCGCTGTTCCAGGACACCATCGGCGCGCTTCATTACGCGCCGCGCCGCATCCCCGCGATGAGCTTCATCGGCGGGCTTGCCGGCGCCGACCTCACGATCGGGCACTTCGATCGAGTGATTCGCCGCACCGCAGAACTCGCCCAGGGCGCAGCACCGGGCGAAACCGTGTGGCTGAACGAGAAGGACTGACGCCATGGACCAGACCCACTACCTGATCATCGGCGCGAGCCATGCCGCGCTTTCCGCGCTGCACGCGATCCGGCTGCACGACATCGAGCGCGACATCACGGTCGTCACCCGCGACGAAAGCCTGCCGTATTCGCCCACCGTCCTGCCCTATGTCGTCTCCGGGCGCTCCGAACCGGAGCGCGTTTTCCTGCGCGACGAGGATTATTTCGCTCGCCTCAAGGTGAAATACCGGCGCGGTGCGACGGTGCAGAAGGTCAGTCCCGCCCAGGGTGCGGTTCAGCTCGCCGGTGGCGAGAAGATCGGGTTTTCCAAGCTGCTGCTCGCGACCGGCGCGGCGCCCGCGCTGCCGCCGATTCCGGGCCTTGCCGGCGTGCGCTTCCACGTGCTGCGCACGCTGAACGACGCGATTGCTCTGCACCAGGCATTGCCTGACACCAGGCATGCGCTCGTGCTCGGTGGCGGCCTGATTGGAATGCACGCGGCGGAAAACCTGGCCAAGGGCGGCGCGCAGGTTACGGTGGTGGAGATACAGCCGCACGTCCTGTCGGGGTATTTCGACGCCGATGCCTCCGGCATTATCGAGAAAGTCTTCGCTGCGAGGGGCGTTCGCCTTCTGACCGCAAGCCGGGTCGCCGGCCTTGCTGCGCGGGGTGAGGGCTGTCGCGCGACGCTGGGTGACGGCACGGAACTCGACGCGGACCTGCTGCTGGTGGCCACCGGCGTTGCGCCGGTGACCGGGTTTCTGGATGGAAGCGGCATCGAGACTGACCGCGGCGTGCTGGTCGATGACTGGATGCGCACCAATGCGGGGAATGTGTGGGCGGCCGGGGACGTCGCGCAGGCACGGAGCTTTTTCGAAGAAGGCAAGATCATCAACGGCATCCTGCCCGATGCCGTGGGGCAGGGCCGCATCGCCGGCATGGCGATGGCCGGTGACGCGGGCGCGAAGCCCTATGCGGGCGGCGTGCCCCTCAATACCTACACCTTTTTCGGCCAGCAGGCCGTATCGGTCGGAGTGCAGGAATACGCGCTCGACCCCTCCGGCGTGGAGGTGCAACAGCAGTTGGACGCGGAGCGCGTCAGCTATCTCAAGATCGTGCTCAAGGATGGGCGGCTGGCCGGAATTTTCGGCATCAACGTCGCGTTCGACCCCGGCATCATGTGGGAGCTGATCCTGCGGCGCATCGATCTCAAGGCAGTCAAGCAGCAATTTCTGGACGCCCCGCAGAAAACCGCGCGGGCGCTGATGTCGAAGACCTGGAGGTAGCGTGAGCCCCGTGTTTACAGATTTGACGAGAATTTTGGGTTTGTATACGTCTCCCGATCTTGCACAGTTGCAACGACGCAACCGGCAACGACGTATCTCGCAACCATGCAACGGTGCAAGATCGGGAGGTATGGGAAGGCAAAGCGAGAAGGCATGTCTAAATCCGGCTCTGCCGGCTTAGGAGCAGGAGCTACACTATGGGCGCATTCGAAACCATCTCGTTCAGGCCGGAGCAGTGCAACGGCTGCAATGACTGCATGACCGCGTGCGCGCAGGTGAAGGCGCAGTCGGATGACTTGGTCCACTCCCGGATCCAGATCGTGCCCTCGGGGGGCGGCTATGAGCTGGCGATGTGCCGGCAGTGCGGCGATCCGGAATGCGTACTCAACTGTCCATCGGCAGCGCTCTCGAAAGACGGGGAGCGCGGCGTCATCGGCTGGGATGCCTCGAAATGCGTCAACTGCCTGCTGTGCACGGTGGGCTGCATCTACGGCGGCATCGTCTACGACGCGCCGGAGGGCCACGTCATCAAGTGCGATCTCTGCGACGGCAATCCCGCATGTGTCAAGGCCTGCAAGCACGGTGGCCTGAAATATCTCACGACAGCACGCATCTACAACGAGGTCGGCAACCTCGAGGACCTGTTCGTGCCCGGACTTGCGGGCTGCCAGGGCTGCAACACCGAACTCATCATGCGCCACGCGATGCGGCGCATCGGGCCGGATGCCGTGGTGGCGACCCCGCCCGGCTGCATCCCCGGCATGGGTTCGGTCGGCTACAACGGGCTCACCGGGACCAAGGTGCCGGTATTCCATCCGCTGCTGACCAACACCGCGTCGATGCTGACCGGCGTGCGCCGCTATTACAAGCGCATCGGCCGCAATGTGAAAGCGGTGGCGCTGGCGGGCGACGGCGGCACGGCGGACGTGGGCTTCCAGTCGCTGTCCGGCGCCGCGGAGCGCGGCGAGGAGATGCTGTTCATCTGCGTGGACAACGAAGGCTACATGAACACCGGCATGCAGCGCTCCGGCTGCACGCCCTATGGCGCATGGACCTCCACCACGCCGGTGGGCGAGCGGGGCAGGGGCAAGACCCAGGACGCGAAGAACCTGCCGCTGCTCATGGTGATGCACCATTGCGCATACGTGGCCACTGCCTCCACCGCATTCATGGAAGACCTGTACGACAAGCTCGATCGCGCGATCCATGCCTCCGAGCATGGCTTTGCGTATCTGCACATCTATTCCCCGTGCACCACCGGATGGCGTTTTCCCTCGGATCAGAACATCGAGGTGGCGCGCAAGGCGGTCCAGACCAATTTCGTGCTCCTGTGGGAGTTCGACCCGCGGGGCGGACTGCGCCTGACGCATCCGGTCGACGATCCGTTTCCGCTTGCCGAGTACGTGAAGGTGCTCGGCAAGTACAGGCACCTGTCGGAGGAGCAGATCGCCCACATCGAGGGCACCGTCGCCCAGAACGTGAGGTTCGTAAAAGGCCTCGCCGCCGGCGTCCCGCTGGCCGCCGCGTAGGAAATAGGGTTATTGCGTCCCCGCACCGTCTCGTTTTTTCTTGAGGCGCATCAAGGATGCATGAGCCACCCATCACGTAGATTGGCTGGCAACGATCACGCACAGGGAATCCATCATGGCTGGAATCGGCGACTACATGATCAACCACCACAAGGAATGCGACGAAATGTTCGCCCGCGCGGAGGAAGCCGCGGGCGCGGCCGACTGGCAGCGCGCGCAGACCGAGTTCGAGACGTTCGCGCACGAGATGGACCGCCATTTCGATATGGAGGAGAACCTGCTGTTCCCGGAGTTCGAGAAGAAAACCGGACATGCAGGCGGACCCACGCAGGTCATGCGCATGGAGCATGACCAGATGCGCGTCGTGATCCACGATATGCGTTCGGCGCTGGAGGCGAAGGATGCGGAACAGTACCTGGGATTGTCGGAGACGTTCCTCGTGCTCACGCAGCAGCACAATTTCAAGGAGGAGGGCATCCTCTACAACATGATCGACCAGGTGCTCGGCGACCAGGGCGAGAAACTGATCGCCCAGATGGAAAGCGTCGCCTAGGCGGCGCGGGTCCGGCGGCTGCGCCGGAGCCGCTGCCACGGCACCTGCATGAATCAGGCCGGCCTGCAGCTCGAACAGGCACCGCCCATATCGGTGCCGTTCCGGTTCTTTCTCGTCGCCCCGGTTTTTCTGCTGCTCGCCGCCGCCGCGCTGCTGTGGCGCGGACCGGAGGCGCTCGCGGCCCGGTTGTCACCCGCGGCCATCGCGATGGCGCATCTGTACACGCTCGGATTCATGGCCATGGTCATGATCGGCGCGATGATGCAGATGCTTCCCGTGCTGCAGGGCTCGTCGGTTCCCAAGCCGCGCGCGACCGCCCTTTTGACCTTTGTTGGAGTCGGACTGGGCACGCTGGCGCTCGCCGCGGGTTTCCTGTTCGGCGAGCGATGGCTGCTCAAGGCGGGCGCGATCGCGCTCGCTGCCGGATTCCTGGTATTCGTGGCGGCGGTGCTGGTCTGTCTTGGCGGGGCGCCCAGCCAGAACCACACGGTGCGCGCCATGTGGCTGGCGGTGCTGTCGCTAGTCGTGACTGTGGTATTCGGCGTGATGCTTGCAATGCTCTTCGGCTGGGGCATCGCGCCGCCCAACAGTTCGGTGCACAGCCTGCATCCGGGCTGGAGCCTGCTCGGCTGGACGGGCCTGCTGGTGGTAGGCGTGGGCTTCGAGCTGGTGCCGATGCTGCAGATGACGCCGCACTACCCGAAGCCGATGACGCGATATCTGAGCGCGGCGATCCTGGCGCTGCTGGCGCTGTGGTCGGTCGTGCTGTGGATCGACGACGGCCGCTGGGGGGCGCTCGCGGTTGCGTGCGCAGTGGCGATGGCAGCCGGCTACATGCTGTTTGCGGTAATGACCGTCGTGCTTCAGCAGCGGCGCAGGCGCCGCCGGCCCGACGTGACGCTAGATTTCTGGCGCGTCGGCATGGGCAGCCTCATCGGCGCGAGCCTGGCCTGGGGCGCGCGGGTCGCATGGCCCGGTCCGTGGCCGGAATCCATGGACATCCTGATCGGCGTCCTGGCGATGTTCGGATTCGCCGGGTCCGTCATCAGCGGCATGCTCTACAAGATCATGCCGTTCCTCGCGTGGTTTCACCTGCAATCAATGTGCGGGCCGGGAATGCTGGCGCCGAACATGAAGAAAATCCTGCCCGATGCGCGCCAGCGCCTGCAGTTCCGCTCGCAAGTCCTCGCGCTCGTGCTGTTTTGCGCGGCAGCGCTGTGGCCCGGGCCGTTCGTGTATCCGGCCGCCCTGGCGCTTGCCGCCACGGCCGTGCTCCTGGAAATCAACATGCTGGTCGTAGTGCGCGCCTACCGCGACAACCTGGAGCAGATGCGCGCGCGAGCGGCATCGAAGCCGTAGGCCCTCTACTGCGCCTTGTAGACGCCGCGATACCGCTTGGCAGCGACCATTTCCTCACCGGAGGTCCCGTAGCCGACGTAGAACTCGGTACCGGCCAGCGTGCTGATATCGTCTTTGGTCAGAATCTCGACCAGCACCTTGTTGTCGGCCGAGCCCGGGGCGGCATTTTCCAGAAAGGCGGCGATCGGAGACTGCAGTGGACCCCAGCCACCCAGCTCCTTGGGTTTCTTGGCAACTATCACGGGAGTGGGCGAACCCAGCAGCGCGCCGGGAACGATTGCCAGGACATACACGTTGTACGTGGCCGCAAACCCCGTGGTCGACAATGTCAGGTTGACCTTCAACGTGGCCTCGCCGAAGGTGCCGGCGCGTGTTACCTCAACCGCAGTTGCGGGTATCTTGCCGTCCTTCGCGACGTAGACCGATTGAGCGACTTGCGGCGGCGGCAGTGGCGTCGCGCGGGTGACGTTCCCGCCCAGGTTGAAATCGAACGGGCCATACGGGCCCTGCAGGTGTATCACCAGCGAGTTTGCGGAACTGGTGTAACTTCCGCTCCCCAGAAATTGCGGCGGGATTGAAGCGCTCTCGCTACCGCACGTGGCGGTATCGAAGCTGATGCTGATGCTGTTTCCGGAACCGGTCGTGTAGCTTCCGCCGACGGAAACGTAACCGCCGCACTCCGCGGCGTTTACCGGATCGGATATCGTTATCGCCCATCGCCCGTCGGACTGGAAACTCATCAGGACTCCGGACTCGGACCATGATCCGACCAGGCCCTGCGCCGGCGCCGGCGCCGACAGCAGAGCTGATATTGCAATGAAAATCTGGGCCGCGATTCTTGCCAGCTTGCCGAGTGATAATCCGAACATGATTACGAACTCCTTTCGAATGCCGACACCCGCTCGGAGGGTGTACTGATTGACTTGCCGGGCGACGCCAGTGCGGGAAACCGCGCCGGTAGTGTAACCGCATTGCCGCCACGCCTGCGCCGGCGGCGGGAACAAATTCTGTCTCACCTACTGGATTGGATCCTGCTGCACGACGTAAATCTCGCCATAGCGCTGCGCGGCGAGCATCTCCTGATCGTCGGTGCCGTAGCCCACCAGTATCCGCGCACCGATCAGGCCGGTGAGATCCGTTGCCTCGAGAATCGAAACGAAGTAGTGCTGCGTTTCATCGAGCGTGACGTTGCTCACGTACACGGGCAGCGGGCCGCCCGCGTAGTGGGACCAGCCGCGGTCCGAGTCGAGCAGATACACGCCTGCGGGAACGCCCGCGATGCCCGCGGGCACGATCGCCGCGGCATAAACGTTGTAGAGGCCGCCCGCGGCATAGTTGCCCGGCTGGCCTGCGAGCACTCCAAGATCGATCGCGCCGAAGTACATGTTCGTGCCCAGAGTCAGACTGCTCAGATCACCATTCTTGCGGGCTGCCAGAATGATTTTCGGAATCGCGCTTGCGGGAATGCTGTTGGGCGCGGCCGGATCCAGGTCGAGGATCCCGGTGACCGCATCGTTCAGTGCCAGTCGCGGCGCTGAAGCGTCCGCGAACAGGCCCGTACCCAGCTGCCCGAAGAAGTTCGATCCCCAAGCCCACAGGGTGCCGTCCGACTTGACGGCGAGGCTGTGCGCGAATCCCGCGGCCATCGCGCTGAACCCGGTGCCGATCATGAAGGGAGCGGAACGGCTGACCGTTTTCCCGTCGCCGAGCTGGCCGTAGGCATTCGATCCCCAGGCCCACAGGCTGCCGTCGTTCTTGAGAGCGAGGCTGTGCGCGAAGCCAGCGGCAATCGCGCTAAAACCGACGCCGACCATGAAAGGAGCGGATCGGCTGACAGTTCTTCCGTCGCCGAGCTGGCCGTAGGTGTTCGATCCCCAGGCCCATAGACTGCCGTCGGTCTTGAGGGCGAGGCTGTGCGAAGTGCCCGCGGCGATGGCGGCAAAGTCGGTGCCGACCATGGTGGGGCTCGCGCGATCGTTGGTGGTTCCGTCGCCGAGTTGACCGATGGTATTCCGTCCCCATACCAACAGCCTGCCGTCGTTCGTGAGGGCGAGACTGTGTTCGCCACCGGCGGCAATCATGGCGACGCCGATACCAAGGTTAACCGGGCTGGAACGATTGGTGGTGGTGCCGTCGCCGAGTTGACCGTAGAAGTTGTCTCCCCACGCCCACAAGCTGCCGTCGGTCCTGAGGGCAAGGCTGTGGTAACCGCCTGCGGCGATGGCGGTGTAGCCGGTGCCGATACTGATCGGGCTCGAGCGATCGGTGGTGCTCCCATCGCCCAGTTGACCTAGGTAATTTCCGCCCCATGCCCACAGGCTGCCGTCGCTTTTGAGAGCAAGACTGTGCTGCGAGCCGGCGGCGATTGCGGCAAATCCTGTACCGACCACGACCGGACCCGATCGGGTGGTGGTGGTCCCGTCGCCGAGCTGGCCCGAACGGTTGCTGCCCCAGGCCCGCGCGCTGCCGTCGGTCCTGAGGGCGAGGCTGTGCACGGAGCCCGCAGCGACGATGGCAAAGCCCGAACCGGTCATGACGGGGCTCGGTTGATTGGTGATGGTGCCGTCGCCGAGCTGACCGTAGGAATTGCTTCCCCAGGCCCACACGGTGCCATCGATCCTGAGGGCGAGACTATGCTCGCTTCCCGCGGCGATGGCGGAAACGCCGGTGCCGACCGCGACCGGAGCAGTTCGACTGATAGTGGTGCCGTCGCCGAGCTGACCGGATGAATTGGCCCCCCAAGTCCACAGGCTGCCATCGGTCTTGACTGCGAGACTGTGGTCGGTACCCGCGGCGATAGCGGCAAAGCCGGTGCCGATCATGACGGCGCTGGAGCGATTGATCGTCGTGCCGTCGCCGAGCTGGCCGGAGGAATTGCGCCCCGAAGCCCACAGGCTGCCATCGGTCATGATGGCTAGACTGTGTTCGCCACCGGCGGCAATCATGGCAACGCCGGTGCCGAGGTTGCCTGGGCTGGAACGATTGGTGGTGGTGCCGTCGGCGAGCTGACCGTAGGAATTGCTTCCCCAAGTCCACACGCTGCCGTCGGTTTTCAGGGCGAGGCTGTGGAAGTTGCCGGCGGCGATGGCGGCGAAGCCCGTACCGACCTTGACGGGAGCGGACCGGCTGGTGGTCGTCCCGTCGCCGAGCTGGCCAAAAGAATTGCGGCCCCAGGCCCACAGGCTGCCGTCGGTCTTGAGCGCGAGGCTGTGGTAGGTGCCCGCCGCGATGGCGGCAAAGCCAGTGCCGATCCTGACCGGGCTCGAGCGATTGGTGGTGGTGCCGTCGCCGAGCTGACCCAGGCTGTTGTCGCCCCAGGCCCATAGGCTGCCATCGGCCTTGAGGCCGAGGCTTTGCTCCCATCCCCCTGCGATCCTGATGAAGGGGCCGGTGGCAGCGACAGGAATAGGCGTCGCCGATTGCAGGATGCGACCCGTGCCGACCTGTCCGTCGCGATCAGAGCCCCAGGCCCGGATGGCGCCGTTTACGTCGAGCGCAAGGGAATGGCGCGCCGCGGCGACCTGAGGCCGAATTGGGCCGCCGGCGATGGCCGCACCCGCCAACGCAGCGAAACCGGCCAGGCAGAACAGCGCCGGCAGAAGTCGCAGCAGGACGGCCCGATCAGTTGACGATGTATACACCCCTGTACCGCTGCGCCTGAACCATCTCCGATTCACTGGTGCCGTAGCCGATGTAGATCTCGGTGCCCTTGAGGCCGCTCAGGTCGGTGTCGCGTACGATCTCCACCAGCACACGCTGATCGGCTGCACCCAGGGCCACATTTTCCACGAAGGCGGCGAGGGGGCTGGTCAACTGCCCCCAGTCGCCCGTGGCGGCATGTTGGTAGAGAAACTTTGTGCCCGCGGCGGCGCCGAGCCTCTCCCCCGGCACCGACGCAACCACGTACACGTTGTAGCCGCCGTCAGCGGCAAAACCCTGGCTCGGCGGGCTGCCCAGTATCTTGGACAGGTCCAGCGCGACGACCACCGTCAGCGCGTGAATGTCCTCGGACGATTCCACCGATGCGATAGCCGCTGCCGGCATCTGTCCGGTCGGGGCGGAAAACGTCGTTTGGGGCGGTGGCGTTACCGGAATCAGCGGTGGCGCGGGCGCGGGGACCGGGACGCTGCTCGCCAGGCCGAACGTCTGCCACGTGGCGCCGCTGTCGGTGCTGCGCCAGATTCCGCTGGTACGCGAAGTGGCGAGCAATGTCGAAGACCCTGCGGAAATGTCGCGCACGTACTCGATGCCCGGCACCTGCGCATCGGAATACGCGCGCACCCAGCTCGAGCTCGTGGTGTTGAACCGGTACACGCCGTCTCCGATCACCGGGATCAACTGCTCGTTATTGACCAGTCCGAATCGCTTGCCGAATGCAGTGAGCGTGGGAAGGCCCTGCGTCTGCAGCGTGGCCACAGGTTGCGAAGTTCCTCCGATCGGGCAGTTTTCGGTTCGGTACGGCCCCACATCGCGCACCAGCATCACGCACCACGACTTCGCGCTCTGATAGCCCTCGATTACGTCCGACCCCGCGGGCACGCTGCGATACGGCGAGCCGCTGAGAGATTGGTCGGCAGTCCAGCTGGTGCTGGTGTCGTTGGAACGAAAGCTCCCCTTGGTCGTATAGACATAGACCGTGGATTGCGTGATATCGGCAGCACGGTTCATGCGATTGACCTGTGGCGCGTTCGGCAGCGCGGCCATCTGTTGCCAGCTGACCCCGCGGTCGAACGAGCGGTACAGCGCGTCCACCTGGTTGCAGCGCGTGGACACGTACAGGGTGCCGGAGTTGGTGACCGCCGCGTGCTTGGTGTTGAGGCAGGTCAGGCCATTGTTGCGCGCCTGCCAGGTGGCACCGCGATCGAAGCTGACCCATACGCCCGCGTCCGACCCGGCCCAGAGGAAGTCGCGCGAGGGTACCTGCCATGTTTCCACCGCGGTGCCGCCGATGCCCGCGCTGATATTGGTAAATGCGCCGCCGTTGGAGTACCACAGCGCGCCATCGATTTTTGCGTACACCGTATCGAGCTGGCCGTTGGTCGTGAACCAGCTGATCCCGGCCCCGGCTACCCCGTCAGCGCGTGCAACGCTGCCGGCGGCCCAGGCGCCGGACCCGAACGCCATGAGGGCACAGGCACACAAGCTACGGACGCAAATCCGGAAAAATCGGCGCAGCCACTTGTCTTGATACATTTTGATTTCTCCCTTTTATTAATTCGCTTGTTCTCGATGCCGGACGCTCTAAGAATTGTGGCGGCCTGTCCACCGGCACAGTCTGCCCCTGACCTAATGGGCTAGGGGGCCGGGTCCTGCTGCACCATGTAGATCTCGCTATAGCGCTGCGCAGCGAGCATCTCCTGATCGTCGGTGCCATAGCCTACCAGTATCCGTGCCCCGATCAGCATGGTGAGATCCACGTTCTCGAGGATGGAAACATAATAGTGCTGTGTTTCATCGAGGGTGACATTGCTCACGTACGCCGGTAGCGGGCCGCTCGTGTAGATGGACCAGCTGCTGTTCGAATCGAGCAGATAGACGCCGTCGGGAACGCCCGCAATGCCCGCAGGCACGATCGCCGCGACATAGACATTGTAGAGGGCGCTGGCGGCAAAGCTGCCCGCCTGGCCCGCAAGCTGGCCCAGGCCGATGCTGCCGAAGTAAACACTTGCGCCCAGGGTCACATTGTTGGCGTCGCCCTCCTTGCGGGCGGCGACGAGCAGCTTCGGGATCGCGTTAGCGGGGATGGTGTTGGGCGCGCCGGGATCGAGATCGAGAATGCCCGTGACCGAGTCGTTGATGACCAGTTGGGGCACGGCTGCGTCGGAGAACAGGCCATTGCCGAGTTGGCCATTGGAATTGGCGCCCCAGGTCCAGATCGTACCGTCTGACTTCAGCGAAACACGGTGGCCGTTGCCTGCCCTGATGGCCACGATCCCCGTCAGCCCCGCGACTTTTGCCGGCACCGAGCGGGAAACATAGCCGCTGGGCTTCAATACCTTGCCCCACTCCCAGACGCTGCCGTCGTCTTTCAGGGCGGCGGAGAAGGTGCTTCCGGCGGCGACGGCAACGACACTATTGACTCCGTTCACCTGCACAGGAGCGACGCGGGACGCGGTCGTGCCGTCGCCGAGCTGTCCGTCACCGTTGTATCCCAGGGCCCAGACGGTGCCATCAAACTTCCGCGCTAGCGCGTGGCTGAAGCTCCCGCTGATTTCCCGAATTCCGCTCAGCCCCGGTACCTGCGTGGGTCTCCGGCTTGCGGTGAGGGTAGAGTTTTGAATCCCCAGCGCGGTGCCCCACTCCCAGACCGTGCCGTCTTTCTTGAGCGCGAGCATGCCTGCGATCCCCTGGGAGATTGTCATGACGTCAGTGAGCCCGGGGACCTGCACCGGCGTTGTGCTGCTGCCACCGTCAAACGTGAGTCCCCAGGCCCAGACGGTGCCGTCGGACTTCAGGGCGAGTGTTCTGCCGACGCCCGCTGCAATGGAGGTTGCGCCAGACAGGTTGGTCACCTGCGTAGGCTTCGCCCGGTCCGTCGTGGTTCCATCGCCGAGCTGGCCCACGAAATTCGATCCCCAGGCCCACACGGTTCCATCGGACCTGCGTGCGACCGTGTGATCCTGGCTTGCCGCCACTTCCACGACACTGGCAATCTGCTGGATTTTCGATGGGGCAGGGCGCTGGACGATTCTTCCGCTTCCGAGTTGTCCGTAAGCGTTGCTGCCCCAGGTCCACACTGTGCCGTCCGACCTGAGCGCCATGGAGAACAGGCTGCCGCCCGCAATCGAGGCGACCCCTGTAGCCTCGCGAACCTGAACCGGCGAGCTGCGATTCGCGGTCGTGCCGTCTCCGACCTGCCCGTTCTGGTTAAAGCCCCACGACCAGACGGTGCCGTCGGACCTGAGGGCGATCGTGTGGGCCGAGCCGTTGCCCTTGCCGCCCGCTCTGGCCTCGAGGATGCCGGCCAGCCCCACGACTTGCACCGGGATGTGGCGACTCGTGTTCGTGCCATCGCCGAGCTGCCCCCACAGGTTCTTGCCCCACGCCCATACGGTCCCATCCGTCTTGACTGCAACGCTGTGTCCGTCGCCGGCACTCACGGTTGTTACGCCAGACAGACCGGCCACCTTCACCGGCGAGGAACGATCCGTCGCCGTACCATCGCCGAGTTCGCCATTGCCGTTGTAGCCCCATGCCCAGACGGTGCCGTCGTCCTTGAGCGCGAGGGTGTGCGCCTGCCCCGCCGCCACGGCCTTCACGCCGGTGAGCGCGGGCACCTGCACCGGCGTGGAACGATTCGCGGTCGCGCCATTGCCGAGCGTGCCATACAGGTTCCATCCCCACGCCCACACGGTGCCGTCGGACTTGAGCGCTACCGAGTGCTGAGCGCCGCCCGCCACGTCCTTTGCATTCGCGATGTTTGATACCTGTTGAGGCAACTTTCTGTCTGTCGTCGTGCCATCACCGAGCTGCCCGTATCCATTGCTTCCCCATGCCCATACAGTGCCATCGGCCTTCACGGCGAGCGTGTGTACGCCGCCTGCCGCAACTGCAACCACGGTCGCAAGTCCAGGCACCAGCGCAGGCGAACCGCGGCTGGCAGTCGTTCCGTCGCCAAGCTGTCCGGAATCGTTGTCTCCCCATGTCCGCACCGTACCGTCCGGCTTGAGGGCGACGCCGTGATAACCCCCGGCAGCGATGCGCGCCTTTCCGCTTCCCCCAAGCAGAGTGAACCCGAAAACGCGCTGCGGCAGAGCGGAAAACGTATCGCTTTCGAGCCCCAATTGCCCGTTGTTGTCCTGGCCCAGGGCGTACAAAGCACCATCCGAGGTTGTCGCAACCGTGTAGTTGCTACCTGCCGCAATTACCGGTGTACCGGCATCGGATGATCCGGGCGCAAGCCAGAAGCCGAGCACGAGTCGCAGCAGCATTGGACAACGCATTGCCATGGCGCCTTTCCTGGATAGCCTTGTATCGAGAGGCGCGGCCGCGCGATGCGCGGGCCTGGCGCCGGGTCCCGATGCATTTGTCTCCGCGGCGTCATAATAGGCGAAGGTTATGCCGCCTTGTCAACGCGGATCAGCAGGCAATATTGGCCGGGCGACCTGGACGGCGGGCAATTCGCCGATTGTAACCGCCGATTGTTTGACCCAGGCGCTGGCTTGACCCGAATATTCGGGAATAGACTCAAGAGCGCAGGGCGGCATCGCGAACCCGCGCGGGCCCGCGAGCCGGGGCACTGAAGCAGAATGGGAGAGGGGATATGGCGCTCAGGAAACTGGCTATTCAATTCGCCGCAGCTGTTTTGGGGCTCGGTTGGCTGAGTGCGCCTCACGCTGCCGCCCCGAACAGCGCGGAGATCGTCTCCATCAGCGGGAAGGGCGAATACCGGCCGCAGGCGACTGCGGCGTGGAATCCAGCGCGCGTCAGCCAGCGCCTTCTGGGCGGCCATTTCGTGCGCACGCTCGACGACAGTGCGATGGCGCTGCTGTTCTCCGACAAGAGCCAACTCAAACTGTCGCGCAACAGCATGTTCGAGATCAAGGCGATCGGCGATGGCAGCACCACCGATACCACGATTTCGCTGACCAAGGGCAAGTCATGGATGCAGTCCAAGCCCGCGCCTGGGCGCCTGCGCATGGAGACGCCTGGTGCAACCGCAGGGATACACGGCACCGACTGGGTGATGGAGGTGGACGATGCGGGCAACACGGTCCTGACGGTGCTCGCCGGGGAGATCGAGTTTGCCAACGCCCTGGGCGCCGTGACGGTGCGCTCCTCGGAGCAGGCCGTGGCGAGTCCCGGCCGGGCGCCGGAGAAGCGCCTGCTGCAGAACCCGAGAGACCGGGTGCAGTGGGTGACCGCGTACCGCGCCGATCCATCACGCTATCGCGACATCGCCGAAGCAACGGTTTTCGCGCCGTTGCGAGCGGCGCTCGCCGATGGGCGGGTGCAGGATGCACGCGCCATGCTCACCGAGCGCCTGCGTAAGGACCCGGCGGCGCTGGCGAGCGGCTGGCTGCTCGCTTCGGACTTCGCGCTGATGGCGGGGGAGATCGACGAAGCGCGGGCCCATCTTTCGGGCGGAGCATCGCGTCATCCGAAGGATGATCGCTTTCCGGCATACCAGGCACGGGCAGCGATGTTCGCCGGCGACTGGGACCAGGCGCGCGCGATCGTCAAGACGGGGCGCTCGGTGTTCCCCGATTCGGTCGAACTGGCGCTGGTTGCAGGCGAGATCGCCCGCTTCGATGGATCGGGACCGCAGGCGGTCGCCGAATTCGAAGCCGCCGTCGCGCGCGCGCCGCAGGATGCGCGCGCCTGGCACGGCCTGGGCGTGACCCAGGCCGAACGGGAGCATTTCGCACCCGCCCGGCAAGCCCTGACGCAGGCGGCCACGCTTGCGCCGCAGGCTGCGGCGCCTCTGGCCGATCTCGGATCGCTGGAGACTCTGGCGCAGCGCTGGCGCCAGGCGGAGACAGCGATCGATCAGGCGCTCGTGCTGCAACCGGACGATTACGTCGCATGGACGAGCAGGGGCGTCCTGCTTCTGCTGCAGGGACGGCCGGAGGACGCGCTCGAGGCTTTGCTCAAGGCAAGCCTGCTCGAGCCGCGCTTTGCGCGTGCGCAGTTGCACTCCGCCATTGCGTGGTATCAGCTCGGGCGGCGCGACGCTGCGCTTTCCGCGCTGGAGAAGGCGAAGGCGCTCGATCCCAAGGACCCGCTGCCGCATTACTACGAAGCGATGATGCAGCAGGATGCGCTCGACCCGATGGCCGCCGTCGCTGCGGCCCGCGAAGCGCTGCAGCGCTATCCCTACCTGAAGTCGCTCGCGCCGATCGCCACCGACAAGCAGGGCAGCGCAAATCTGGGCAGCGCCTACGCGCTGTTCGGGCTCGAGTCCTGGGCGCGAAGGATGGCGCTGGAGAGCCAGCATCCGTTCTTCGCCGGAAGCTATATTTTCCTCGCCGAGCGCACTGCGGAACCCTATCTGCGCAATTCCGCGCTGGTGCAGGGATACCTCACCGACCCGACGCTGTTCGGCGCCTCGCCGAAGCTCAGCACGCTGGTTCGCAGCCCCGGCGGACATGTGTCCGTGGGATACGCCGTAAGTCGCTCGCCGGGAGTTTCATCCGGCGAGCCCTCGATCACGGCGAACGGATATACGGTGTCTCCGGTGCCGGTGGCGGGTTTTGTGGAGATGGTGGCGCCGCGCTTCCGGTCGGGCGACGTCGTTTTCGAAGCCACCGCGCCGAGCCTGGTGACCGCCATCGGGCTGCGGCCGAGCGCGCAGTGGGGCGTGTTCCTGTATCGCGACGAGTTTCGACCGCGCATCGAGCGCGTGAGCGTGGACACCGCGGATGACCGCATCAGCGGCGACGTGTACCGCAACGATCTTGGCGCCAGCTGGCAAATCGATCCGCAGACGGCGATGTGGGCGCGTTTTGGCGAAGGTGCCAACGACACGCTGGTGTCCAGCCGCGTTCAGCCCTGGGAGCGGAGCTTCCATCGGCGCGACCGCGACAGCGGCCTGCGCCTGACGCTGCGGCGCGCGACCGGGGAGTGGACGGTCGGCTGGGAGGAAGGCAGGACGACCACGCCAGGTCAGATCGAGACCCGCGGAATCAATCTCGTTGACAACCGGACCGGGTCGGAAGGCTCGGGTTCGCGTCTGTTCCTGTCGTGGAAGGGGGCCGCAGGTCCCTGGCGCCTGCAGGCGGACCTGGATCGTTCGACGTTCAATTTCGACCAGTCGCGCTATTCCTTGGTCACGCAGATTTCCTCGGGGAGGCAATTCACGTTCGGAGAAGCGCCGATCAGCGAACAACGCGACTCCTGGTCGCCGCGCATAGGCATTGCCTGGTCGCCTTCGGCAGGCGCGACCTACCGCTTTGCGTGGCAGCGCCTGGTGCGGCCGGCCACCGGCGCGAGCCTCGCGCCGCTCGACACGGCGGGAATCTCGCTCGATGTGCCCGGCCTGCAACCCGGCGGCCGGCTGAAGCGATCCAGAGCGCAAGGCGAATGGGAACTTGGCGCGAGCAGTTTCATGACTGCGTTTGTCGATCATCGCGAGATTCGCAACCTGTACGGACCGGATGGCCAGACGCTCAACGCCGAAGCGAGCCTGGCTCAATACGACCGGCTTCGCCAGCAGGGGCTTGCCGGGGTGTTGTCCCCCGAGGCGCTGGAGGCACCGCCGGTGTTCGCATCCGGCACCATCAACACGGCCGGTCTGATTTTCGAGCGCATTGCCAGCGATCGCTGGTCATGGTCGGCAAACTACATATACAGCCAGACCGTCAATGATCCTTATCCGTTGGCGTCGTTGCCGTACCTTCCGAAACACAGACTGGGGTTCGGCGTGAACTGGTTTGCCCCTGCGCGCTGGGTCATCCGCGCGCAGGCTGTCAGGCGCAGCGAGCGATTTGCCGATGCGACCGGAAATTCAAGGCTGGAACCGGACTGGGATGTATCGCTCAGAGCCACCTGGCAGGACTCGGCCAAACGCTCGCTGGTGGAGCTCTACGCGAGCAATCTCGCCCGCGACGACAACACGCGCACAGTCGGTCTGCGCGTAATTCTGCGTTTCTGACCGGCGGGGTCAGCTGATTTTTCTTGCGAAGCTAAAGCTGGGAAGGTTTCTCGCGCCGCTCGTCGCCGTCGCGGTGTGGCTCGTCATTCTGGGCGTGAGCGAGGCGCGCTTCTGGAAGGCGCTGGAGTTCCGCGGCTTCGACTGGTTGACGGTGCACACCGCGCCCGGAGAATCCAAGCTCCCGATCATCATCGTCGGCATCGACGACGCCTCGATGGCGCAGCTGGGAGAACGCTGGCCGTGGCCGCGCCGGCTGCATGCGAAGATGATCGAGACCATGGCCGAGGCCGGGGCCGTGGTCATCGCCCTGGACGTGATTTTCGACCACCCGTCGATACCCAAAGAAGATGCGGCCCTCGAGCGCGCCATTGCGAAGGCGCGCAATGTCGTGCTGGCGGCCGCGCGCTTCAAGCAGGATACGCCGCAGGGCATACTGTGGGCGCGGTTCGATCCCGTGCCGGCTCTGATCAAGGCGGGCGCGAAGCCCGGCCTGGTGAACATCGAGTTCGAGGGCGACCAGATCGTGCGCCGCTTTCCCGAGGCGGGCGAATCGTTCTGGAAGGAAGTACTGTTCCGCGTCCGGGAAACAGTCCCGACGCTGGAGTTCGATCCAACGCTGCGGGAGGACCGACTGATCCGCTATGTCGGACCCGACCACTCCTTCCCCTACATCTCGTTCCACAAGGCGCTCGAGGTGGGGACGACCATTCCGAAGGAGGACTTCGCCAACGCCCTCATATTGATAGGCCGCGAAACCCAGGCCGCGGCGGATATCGGCTCGGCGCAGGTGGACGTATTCGCGACGCCCTTCACCGCCACCACTGGGCGGTTGACGCCGGGGGTCGAGGTTCTGGCGACGCTCATCGACAACTCGGTGAACCGCTCCAGCATCCGCGAGATTCCGGTCTGGGGGCGTGGCCTCGTCCTGCTGGTGGTGAGCCTGTGGTGCGGCCTGGTGCCGTGGCGGTTCCGGCCCGTCTGGAGCGCACTGAGCGCGCTGTCAGGGTCGACGGCGGTGGCCGTGGCGAGCTTTGCGCTTTTCAAGTACAGCGACTGGTGGCTGCCGATTTTCAGCGCCGCCGCGGCCGCGGCCTCAATCTATGTGATCCAGGGGTCCTTCGCCTACGTGGTCGAACTGCGCAACAAGGCGCGCATCCGGGAGGCCTTCTCGCTGTTCGTGCCGGCTGCGGTTGCAGACAGCCTTGCCGAGCAGTCCACCGCGCTTACGCCCGGCGGAGAGGAAAAGGAACTGACCGTGCTGTTTACGGATCTCGCCGGATTCACGACTTCCGCGGAAGGATTGCGCCCGGCGCAGGTTGCGCGCCTGCTGAACCTGTATTTCGAGACCATGACCGACATCGTGTTCCGGCACAATGGAACCGTTCAGGGCTACATCGGCGATGCGCTCATGGCATTCTGGGGCGCGCCGCTTCCCGACGAGGCGCACGCAGCCAATGCCGTCGCGGCCGCCGAGGAGATGGTCGCCGCGCGCGATGCCATCAATCTCCAGCTGCAGGCTGAAGGACTGCCCACCGTGAGCACCCGGGTCGGGGTTCACACCGGGCTGACGATCGTGGGCAACATCGGCTCGAAGGTCCGATTCAACTACACGGCGATCGGCGATACGACCAATCTCGCATCCCGCCTGGAGGGGCTCAACAAGCGCTATGGCACCTGGCTGATCATCAGCGGCGACACGCTCGCGCAGCAGCCCGATCGCACGCGATTTCGCCGAATCGAGAAAGTGAGGGTGAAGGGCCGCGACAAGCCCGTCGAAGTGTTCACGCCGTGCGACGAGCGCTGGCTGGTGGAGCAGGGAGACAAGGCGATAGAGCTGTTTCGTTCTCGCCGGTGGGAAGCGGCCGACGCGGTCTGGCGGGAGGTCCAGGCGCGCCATCCGGACGATACCGTGGCCGCGTATTACCGATCGAGAATCGCCGAGCTCGCTGCCGAACCGCCGCCGCCCGAGTGGGACGGCACGGAATCGATTTCGGAAAAATGATAACGCGGCTGCGGAATCCGGAAACCTTCAGGCGCGCAAGATCGGCGCGGCGTATCATGAATAGCGACATCGCGTCAGCGGGCAAACGCTTCGCGCTGCTGGACGCGAGAGACAAACCACCTCGCGCAAAGGAGTAGAGCATGGACAGAAGCAGAGTGATCGGCATCAAGAGCCTGGGCGACTGGCTGAAGGTCGTCGAGGCTATCGGGGAGCTCAAGCGCATCAAGGCCAAGGTCGACTGCGATCTGGAGATGGGCACCATCACTTACATGGCGGGCAAGACCGTCGGTGGGCCGGCGCTCCTGTTCGAGAACATCAAGGACCACGCCGGCTCCAGGCTGCTGTTCAATCCCTTCGGCAGCAGCCTGAACCGCGTGGCCGTTTCGATCCGCGAGGAGCCGACGAAGGATTCCCTCGGCCTGGTCCGCGTACTGAGCGAGAAGATGAAGAAGCGCGTGGCGCCGGTGACGGTCGACGCAAAACACGCCGAGGTCAATCAGAACTTCGAAACAGGGGACAAGGTCGACATCACCAAGTTTCCCGCGCCGAAGATGTGGCCCCTGGACGGCGGGCGCTACCTTGGCACGGCCGATTCGGTGATCACCATGAATCCCGAGGACGGCCGCGTCAATCTGGGCACTTACCGCCAGATGGTCCAGGGTCCCAGGCAGGTCGGCTTCTATTCCTCGCCCGGCAAGGACGCCACGCTGGACAAGCAGCGCTGGTGGGACCGAGGCCAGCCCGCACCGGTGGCCGCAGTCTATGGTCTCGATCCGCTGTTGTTCCTTGCCTCCTCGACCTCTTTCCCCAAGGATGTGTCCGAATACGAATTCGCCGGCGGCATCAACGGTTCGCCGATCGAGATATTCAGGAGTGAAATCACCGGGCTCGATCTTCCGGCGCACGCGGAAATCATCGTCGAAGGCTTTGCGTATCCAGACAAGACCGCGCCCGAAGGTCCGTTCGGCGAGTTCACGGGCTACTACGGTCGCCCGGGCGGGGCGACGCCGTACATCGACATCAAGGCGGTACGGTACCGCGATGATCCGGTGGTCACCAGCGCGCTGATGTCCGACGGCTGGTCGAACGAGTGCGGCCTCATGTGGGCCATGGCCAAGGCGGCAAAGGTGTGGACAGATCTGAATTCGATGGGCGTGCCCGGGATCCGCGGCGTATGGTCGCCGCCTGAAGCGGCAGGCTGGGGAATGACGGTCGTTTCGATCAAGCAGCAGTACGCCGGACACGCGGCGCAGGTGGGCGCGCTGGCTGCGCAGTGCATGGGCGGCGCGTATTTCACCAAGTACATCGTCGTGGTGGATGACGACGTCGATCCGACCGATCTCGGCGATGTGATGTGGGCGATGGTCACGCGTTCGCGGCCGGCGCACTCCATCGACATCCTGCGCGAGACCTGGAGCACCTATCTGGATCCGAGCCAGAATCCACCGGAGATCCGGCCCTGGGGATCCAAGTGCATCATCAACGCCTGCAAGGAGTACAAGTACATCAAGACGTTCTCCCGCCGCAGCCTGCTGAAGAAGGAGGTGTACGAGTCGGTCTGCGCCCGGTGGACCGAGCTCGGGTTCGAGGGCGAACCGCCCCGGATCGGCAATTTCGAAACTTTCGAAGGTCAGGTGCATATCTGAGCTACGCATTGCGGGACTGCCTGCGCGAGCGCGGGCCGCCCCGGTTCGCGTGACTTGCCGTTATGTCCTGAGGGGGAGGAAATGACACACCGCGCATTTCTCGAAAGTTGCACGCGGCGCCGGCTGCTGCTCGGCGGTGCGGCGGCGGCATTGGTGCCGTTTCGCGCGTTCGCACAGGGAATATCGAACCGCACCGTGCGTTTTCTGCTCGCGCAAACCGCGGCCACGACACCGGACGTGCTTGCGCGGCTGCTTGCGCCGCGGTTTCAGCAGCGCTGGAATCAGGCCTTCATAGTCGAGAACCGGCCGGGAGCGGCCGGCGCGATCGGGATGGAGGCGCTCGCCAAGTCGGCGCCAGATGGCCACACCATCCAGATCATGCCGACCAGCGTGCTCACGCTGCCGCTGTTCTTCCCCAACCTGCCGTTCGATGTGCTGCAGAGCTTTCAGCCGATCAGCATGATAGGAACCAGCAACTTCGCGCTGGTCGTGCACGGTTCTGTGCCGGCGACGAACGTGCGCGAGTTCATCGCCCATGCCAAAGCCAATCCGGGCATGAACTACGCTTCGCCGGGCAATGGAACCTATCACCACCTGTTCATGGAACAGCTGAAGCTTGCTGCCGGAATCCAGCTCACGCACATCCCTTACAAGGGATCGGCGCCCGCGTTCAACGATCTGCTGGGCGGTCAGGTCTCGACCATGTTCATGCCTATCCATGTGGCCGTGGCCATGTCCAAGGAAGGGCGCATCAGGGTTCTGGGCGGGTCCATGCGCGAGCGCGCGCCGCTTTTCCCGGATCTGCCTTCGGTGGCGGAGCAGGGTGTGGCCGACTTCAACGGCGATTCCTGGTTCGCGCTGTGGGGGCCCGCCGGTATGCCTGCGGACATCGTCGCCCGGTACAACGCCGAGCTGCGCTCACTGCTGGCCGAGCCCGATATGCGCGACATTTTCGCCAAGCAGGGCGTCGTCGTGAAAACAAGCACGCCCGAGGAGCTGGGGCGGGCGCTGCGGGCCGAGTACGACGCGCTCGCCAGGGTCGTGCGCGCCGCAAATATAAAGGGCGACTGAGCGCGGGGTGAAACGCGCGGGCGCCGCCGTCAGTCGTTCTTGATGTTGGCCGATCGCGCCACGGCGGTCCAGCGGGCGATATCCGCTGCGACGATGCGGCCGAGCTCTTCGGAGGTGTTGCCCACGGGATCGACCATCATGCCGGCAAAGCGCTCACGGATTTCCGGTAACCGGACCACGCGCACGACCTCATCCTGCAGCTTGCGCACGATCCCCGCGGGTGTGCGCGCCGGCACGAACAGCGCCATCCAGATGGTGATTTCCATGTCGGACATGCCTGCTTCGGCCATGGTCGGAATGTCCGGGAAGGCCGGGTGCCGTGTTGCCGATGTGATCGCCAGGCCGCGCACCTTTCCACCCCTGAGCACGCCTACCACCGGCGGCGGATCCGTAATGGTCATGGTGACCTGTTCTGACATCACTGCGCTGATCGAGTCCCCGCTGCCCTTGTAGGGTATGAGCACGAACTTGGTGCCGTTCTTCAGGTTGAAGAGTTCGCTCGCAAACTGGAAAGGCCCGGCGCTGGCGGAGTAGTTGACGCTGCCCGGACGGGACTTCGCGTACTCGACCAGGTCCTTTGCTGACTGCACCGGCAACGATGGGTTGACCACGAGGATGAGCGGAAACGAACCGATCATGGAAACCGGCACGAAGTCGTTCAGCGGCGAATAGGGCAACTTCGAATAGGTGGCCGGGTTCATGGTCATTGGTCCGCTCGGCCCCATCATCATGGTGTGGCCGTCTGGCGCGGACTTGGCGACGAATTCGGCAGCGACAATGCCCTGCGCGCCGGGTTTGTTCTCGATAATCACGGGCTGACCCAGCCCTTCGGCCATCTTGGCGCCGACCACCCGTGCGACGATGTCGTTGCCGCCGCCCGCGGAGTAGCCGACGATGATACGGATCGGCTTGTTCGGAAAGTTCCTTGCCGGATCGTCCTGCGCCTGCCCGGCCGCAGACAGCAGCAACGCGATTAGAACAACAGAAAAACGCGGGAACAGCCGTGCGCAACTCATGGTTTCCTCCCTCTCCTCAAAGAATGTGCCCGTCCTTGCTTGACATTATGCTTGGTCTCCGTACTGTATGCCAAAACCGGCATCGAAATCTGAAGGAGAAGGCTTGGACGCACTTGCACGCCTGCATGGATTGATCATCGACGATCCCCGGGGCAAGGAGTTCCGCGTGCACCGGGATGTCTTCCGCGATCCCGAGGTCTTTGACTGGGAGATGCGACATATCTTCGAGGCCACGTGGGTCTTTCTCGGCCTTGAGTCGCAGGTGCCGTCCCCGCACGACTACATGACTGCATTCATCGGTCGCCACCCCGTGGTTGTCAGCCGCGACGGCAAGGGCGACTTGCATTGTTTCATCAACAGCTGCCGGCATCGGGGGGCGCTCGTCTGCCACCGGGCGTTCGGCAACCGCAAATATCATGTGTGCCAGTATCACGGCTGGTCCTACGACAGCAGCGGGCGCAACGTCTACGTCAAGGACCGCGATCAGGCGGCGTATCCGCCATCGTTCGACCAGGAGGATCACGATCTGGTCAAGGTGCGGAAATTCGCCGCCTACCGGGGCTTTCTGTTTGCCAGTCTCGCAGCCGATGTTCCTTCGCTTGAAGATCACCTCGGGGAGGCGCGCTGGTTTCTGGATCTGATTGCGGACCAGGGTGAGGAAGGCGTCGAATGCGTGCCTGGACGCGTGGTGTTTCGCTTCCGCGGCAACTGGAAAATGCAGTTGGAGAATGGCGTCGATCCCTACCACTTCACCTCGACGCACGCTTCATACATCCAGATTCTGGAGCGCAGGCAGAAGGCGAAGACCGATCACGTGCCCACTTCCATCTACACCAATATTCGCAACGCGGGCATTCGGCGGGGCAGCTTTACGTTTGCGCGCGGTCATGCCGCGATGTGGGGCGATACGCCCTCGCCGCAGGCGCGCGCCCTGTTCCCTTCCTACGAGAGCCTGGTCGCCCGGCACGGCGAAGTCCGCGCCCGCTGGATGTTCCATACGCGCAACCTCACGCTTTTTCCCAACATGCAGATCGCCGAAAATGCATCGCTACAGCTACGCGTCATGCGCCCGCTATCGGCGGGGGCGACGGAAATGGCGATCTGGTGCATGGGGCCCAAGGGCGAGTCGGCCGAGGGACGGCGCCAACGCATCCGGCAATACGAGGATTTCTTCAACCCCAGCGGCCTGGCGACGCCGGACGACGTGGCGAATTACGAGGATTGCCAGTCCGGATTCGCGGCTACGAGCATCCCGTGGCAACAGGGACATGCGCGCGGGTTCGAAGCTTCGGTGGCGGGCGCGGACCGCTTTGCAGAGGAGATCGGGTTGCAGCCAGAGCGCAGTTTGATCGGGCCCGCGGAGCTTGGCGACGAGACCGCGTTTCATTCGTGCTATCGGGAATGGCTGCGCCTGATCGAAGCCGGCCTTCGAAAGGATGCGATAGGCGAACATTCCACCGGCAAGGCGGCGAATTGAGCGGCGCGCCTTCGATCGATCAGGTCGAGGACTTCCTCTACCGCGAGGCCTGGCTGCTCGACCGGCAACGCTGGAAGGAGTGGCTGGATCTGTACGCGCCGGATTGCCGGTTCTGGGTGCCCGCCTGGAAGCAGGATCACGAACTGGTCGACGATCCGGATGCCGGATTGTCTTTCATCTACTACGAGAGCCGCGGCGGGCTCGAGGACCGGGTGTGGCGCGCGCAGTCCGGCATGTCGGTGGCATCGACGCCGCTGCCGCGTACCTGTCACCAGGTGACCAACGTCCGATATGAGGCGCCGGCATCGGGCCGGCTGTTGGTGCGCTCGGCCTGGAGTTGCCATATCTTCGACCTCCGCGCCAGGGAGCAGCGCGGGTTCTTTGGGCATTACGAGCATTTGCTAGCGTGCGACGGCGGCGCGCTGCGGATTGCCGAGAAGAAGATCATCCTGTTCAATGACGTCATCACCGGTTTCATCGATTTTTATTGCGTCTGAGTCTCGTTTCGCTGGTTCTACTGCGCTCATCCCCGTGCGGCTGAGGCACTGGCCGCCGCGGAAACTTGTCTGAATCATCGCCAGTATTGCGACGCAGCAAGTCGGCGTCCTGCGTTTTCAACTTGACAAGGCCACAGCGATCACATAAATTTGTAATCATCATATGTCTGATCAATAGTCGCATCCGGGGGCGCGAACATGGGAGTGCGCTGGGACGCAGTGGTCGAACGCAGCCGGTCCGAGCCCCCGCCCGCGCCAGCGACACGGCTGACGCTCTGCCCAAGCACGACGGGCGCGACCACGTCGGTGGAGATCTGGCTTTTCGGTTCGCTCGCCGATTCGGTCCCCGAGCGTCCGCTGCGCTTGCAGTTTCGCAAACCCTTCTCGATCGGCGATGTCATCGCCGAACTCGGCCGTCGCTGCGGTGCCGAATTCCTCTCCAGGGTAACTGCCCCCGATGGAGGCATGCTCAGGCACTGCCGGGTATTCATGAACGGGGAACCCGTCGAGGACACCGTGGCGCCGGTGTGCGCGCAAGAGCCGTCGACCCAAATCGAAATGATCCTGCTCACCGCTGCCGAGGGAGGCTGAATTCCCATGAACGACGTGACCGCACCGACGAACCTGGCCAATGTGGCCCATGGGACCGGGGCGCGCGATGACGCCTGGATACCGACGTCCTGCGCGCTTTGCTACGGCTCCTGCTCGATCCTCGCCCATCGCGTCGACGGCGTGGTGGTCAAGATCGAAGGCAATCCGGACAGCGTCCTCGGCACGGGGCGCCAGTGCGGCAAGGGGGTGAGCGGAATCATGTCCCACTACGACCCGAACCGGCTGAAAGTGCCGCTGCGCCGGACCAATCCGAAGAAGGGCCTGGACGAAAATCCGGGCTGGAAGGAAATCAGCTGGGAAGAGGCGCTCGATGAAATCGCAACGGTGTTCGGGCGCATCCGCGCCGAGGATCCGCGCAAACTGCTGATACAGCGCACGACCACGGTCACGGCCGGACGCAATCCGCTCTACGCCTTCGGCAGCGCGTTCGGCACCCCCAACTATTCCACCGCGGGCGGCGGCCTGCATTGCGGCAACGGCGCGCACCTGATCTCGGGGATCATGCATGCGTCCTGGTCGGTGACGCCGGACTTCGAGTACTGCAACTATGCCATCTATTTCGGCGCCTCCAAGGGCCATGGCGCGGGGCACGCCTCGACCGCGAACATGAAGCTCGCGGCCGACGCGCGCGCGCGCGGCATGAAGATGGTGGTGGTCGACCCGATGTGCAACTTCGCCTCCGCCAAGGCCACCGAATGGGTGCCGCTGCGGGTAGGCACCGACGGTGCGCTCGCGCTCGCGATGTGCAACGTGCTGGTGAACGAGCTGGGGATCTACGACGCACCCTACCTTCAGGCGAAGACCAACGCGCCCTACCTGATCGGTCCGGATAAACGGTATGTGCGCGACGGTGCGACGAACAAGCCGCTGGTGTGGGATAGCAAGGCCAACGCGGCGCGTCCCTATGCGGATGCCAAGTCCGCTGACATGGCCCTGGAGGGCAATTTCGACGTGAACGGAGTTCCATGCCAGCCGGCGTTTCACAAGCTGAAGGAACACCTCAGGAAGTTCACGCCGGAATGGGGCGAGGGGATTACCACGGTGCCGGCGGCGAACATCCGCCGGATTGCCGGAGAGTTTGGTCGCGAGGCCCGCATCGGCAGCACGATCATGGTGGAGGGCGTGAACCTGCCTTACCGGCCGGTGGCTGCGGTGGCGTTCCGCGGCGCACAGGGCCACATGAATTCGCTCTACAACTTCTATGCGATCGACCTCCTTAATGAGCTGGTCGGTGCCTCGGACGTGGTGGGCGGGTGCCTCGGATTCAACCCGGCTTGCCATGGCTTCCCCGAAACCGGCCGGCCGCACTACGTCCCCAAGCCCGACGCCGACGGGCTGATGATCACCGGCATGTGGATGGGCTATCACTATCCGTATCCGATAGGCGAGCCGCGCTTGCCGCAGAACGCGGGCCTGCAGGACCTGTTCACCATGGGCATGACTTCGCCTTTCCTCGATTCCGACGATCAGGAAGAGCTGTGGACCCGGTTCGAACTTCCCTATCGTCCGGAGGCCATGCTCAACTTCGGCGCGAACCTGCTGATGAGCATCGCCAATCGAGAGTCGGTGGCGCGCTCGCTCGCGAAGTACAAGTTCATGGTCTCTATCGACATCTTCGAGACCGAGACCACCCGGTTCGCGGATATCGTGCTGCCCGATTGCGGCTACCTGCAGACGCTGGATTCGCGCTCCAATTTTCCGTTCATCTTCAGCCTGCCCGGCGGCATGGGCGAGTGGTGCTGGCCGATCCGCCAGCCGGTGCTCCCGCCCGAGGGCGAGCAGCGCCGCTTCCAGGACGTCCTGCTCGATCTGGCCGACCGCATCGGATTCCGCGCCGACATGAACGCCGCTTACAACGCCTCTTTGAACCTCGCGCCTGAACACCGGCTGCAGGGCGATCGCCGCTACACCTGGGAGGAGATCTGCGATGCGGAACTGAAGACCTATTTCGGAGCGCAGCGCGGCCTGGAGTGGTTCAAGGAGCACGGGCTCATCAAGTGGCCGAAGAAGCCCGAGGAGGTCTACTGGCGGCCGTTCGTGGACGTGCGCGTGCCGATCTACTGGGAATTCCTGGTGCCGCTGGCCGACAAGATCGACGCGATCACCGCGCCGCGCGGGCTGAAGATCCCGCGCGAATACTACGAGCCGATGCCCGACCATCTGCCTTGCGTTTCGCATTGCTGCAAGACTCCGGGTTTCGACCTTTACGCCTTCTACTACCGCGACACCCTGCACACCAACAGCTACACCATGGAGAACCCCTGGCTGGACGAAGCGGCCCAGCTCGATCCGTATTCCTACACCATTGCGATCAACGCGGACACCGGAAAGAAGAAGGGCCTGCGGGACGGCGCGCTCATATCGGTGGAGACCGAGACCGGCCGCAAGGTGCAGGGCCGCGTGAAGCTGACTCAAGGTATCCACCCCGAAGGGCTGGGCATCGGCGCCTGCGCGGGGCATTGGGGCGACGGCATGCCGGTCGCGAAGGGCAAGGGGGTGTTCTTCAACGAGTTGCTCGAGCTGGACTGGAATCACGTCAGCCCGGTCAACTTCAATCTCGACCTTTGCGCGCGCGTGAAGGTCACGCCGGTACAGGTGCCGCAATGAGACGCGGCATGGTGATCGACCTGAAGCGCTGCATCGGCTGCTACGCCTGCCAGTTGTCGTGCAAGGCTGAGCACGGCACACCGCCGGGGGTGTTCTACGCCCGCGTGCTGAAGAAGGAGGAGGGACAATTTCCCAGCGTGCGGCAGCTTTTCCTGCCGGTGCTGTGCAATCACTGCGAGGAGGCCCCTTGCGTGGACGCATGTCCGACGGGGGCGAGCTTCAAGTGGGAGGAGGACGGTATCGTCGACATCGATGCGGACAAGTGCGTGGGCTGCCGCGCCTGCATGATGGCCTGCCCCTACAGCAACCGCTATTACAACGACAGCCCGCAGCATTATTTCGAACAGGGCCCAACGGCCTACGAAAAGGCGCGGGTTTCCAGGCATCAGACCGAAGTCGTGATGAAGTGCAATTTCTGCCGCGATCGGGTACGCGGGGGGAAACAGCCCGCCTGCGTCGCCAATTGCCCCACCGTGGCCCGGTACTTCGGTGATCTCGACGATCCGAGCAGCGAGGTGTCGCGTTTGATCATGGAACGCGGCGGATTCCCGCTTCATCCGGAGGCGGGTACCAAGCCGTCCGTCTATTATCTGCCGCCGTGATCGGGCGCCTCGATCGTTCGCCTCAGTCACTTATGGCCACTCAAGTGTTGACGGATATGGCGAAGAGTGGGTTTATTTGGGTCTCCCGATTTTGAGCAGTTGCGTAGTTGTAGTTGCAACTGCGCAAAATCGGGAGAAACAGGATGGCAAATCAAGCCAAGCTCGTTGATTCCGGCCAGGCTGGCTTAGGAGTAAGACCTCAGGCCACGAGAGTAATGAAGGAGTCCGCAACATGGAACAATCACGCGCCAAGTACGACCAGCTGATCAGGGATCTGCGCGCCGACCTGCGCCCGCAGCGCGAATGGAGCGAAGGCCGGGGCATTTTCATGGTGATCGGCCACTTCGTGGTCGGGGTGGCGGGCGGAACCTGGCTGTTTTCCCTCCTGTATGCGAACCGGGTGGGACTGGCGATTGCGTTCGTGCTTGCCGGCCTGGGCGGAGTCCTGCATCTGGCCAACCTGGGCCGGCCGGAACGCTTCTGGAAGATGGCGCTCCAGTTCCGCACTTCATGGATTTCGCGCGGGTTCTTCGGATTGAGCCTGTTCCTGATCGGCGCGTTCCTTTACCTGGTACCGCTGTTGCTTCCGGGGCTGGCCTGGAGCAGCGGCTCGCTGATCGCCGGGATCGGCAACGTCATGGCGATCATAGGAATGTTGACGATCATCGGCTACATGGGATTCGTCTACACCGCATCCAAGGGAATCCCGTTCTGGAACTCGCCCCTGCATCCGGCGCTGTACGTGGCCTACGCGCTGCGCGGAGGAATCGCCGGATTGCTTCTGGCAGTGGCACTGGGCGGGCAGGGCATGGCCTCGCTTGCCAACCTGCTTCTGTTCTGGACCGGGATCACGGCGATCGTCATTCTGTTCTTCGGCCTGGAGGTGCACGGAGCGCTGACCAGCGGCAGCGCGGCGGCAAAGCGTTCGGTGCATGAGTTGTTCGCCGGCAGCGTGGCGGTCTACTTTTACGGAGGCACTTTGCTGCTGGGCCTGCTGATACCCGCATGGCTGGTATGGACCGGGCTGTCGGGGCCGCTGTCGTTCGGGGCAATGGTGGTGCTTGCGGTCGCCTCGGCGTTCGGCGACTTCTTCATGAAATACTCAACGATCCGCGCGGGTGTCTTCCTGCCGGTGTGGACGCCCCTCGCACCGCAGCGCTAGCCAGCCGTGCGGCAGATCGGGAGGGCATGGATGCCCGAACGGGCCAGCCGGCCCCGTCCATGCCGCCTCAGCCACGTCGGCGCCGCGCGCCCGCACGTGAAGTGCCCGAGCGAGAACTGATCATCGCATCGAATTGGCTGCCGAACGGCTTGCCTGCCATCACGTCCGCAGGATTGATGATCGCGTCGTGACCGCGCAGGAAATCATTCAGCAGGGCGAGCAACTGCCTGCGCTTTGCGCGGGGCAATGCGGAAAGCGCAGCCTCTTGCGCGCGCCCCGCGGCGGGCTCCATGCCTGCCAGCAGTCGCCGTCCGGCGGTCGACAGGCGCAGGCGCATGCGGCGGTTATCCTGCTCGTTGATGGTGCGCTCCAGCAGCCCGCGTTCGGCGAGCAGCTTGACGACCAGACCGACCGTCGACCGATCCAGCCCGATCAGACGCCCGACAGCGAGTTGATCGATGCCCGGGAACTCCTCCAGGGCGCGCAGAGCGCCATACTGCGAGGGCGTAACGCCAAACTCCCGGCAATGACCCAGGAACAGCGCGGCCGTCACCTGGTGACAGCGCTTGAGGAGAAATCCGGGACGGAGATAAACATTCTGCAGTGAGGTTGTCATTTGGATCCAATTGAAAATGCCGAGGCGTCGAACTGCGGTCAGGTCCGACTCGCAAACAAATTATGGCATGATGAGCGCGTGCTTACGTTCGCCGGGATTGCCATGCCGTTGTTACGCCGCCGTCGTGTTGGGCTGACGCTTGCCGCTGCGCTTGCGGCGCTTGCAGTGGCGGCTCCCGCGCCGGCGCAGACCTGGCCCGACAAACCGGTGCGTATCATCGTTGCGTTCGCGCCCGGGGGCCTGATCGACATCTTTGCGCGCACGCTGCAGCCGCGGCTGGCCGAGGGCTTCGGGCAGGCCGTGATCATCGAGAACCGTGGCGGCGCGGGCGGCACCCTGGCCGAGTCGGTGCTCGCGAAGTCTGCGCCCGACGGCTATGCGATGATGGTGAGCGCGGACAGCCCACCGGCGAATCCGCATCTGTTCCGCAATCTCAACTACGATTTCTTCCGCGATCTGGCACCGGTGTCCATGCTGACCCGCGTGCCGTTTGCGCTGGTCGTGCATCCTTCGGTTCCCGCCGCTACGCTTGGGGAGTTCGTCGCCCACGTGCGTACACGGCAAGGGCAGTTTTCGTATGCCAGCCCCGGCACCGGCACCGGAAACCACCTGTTCATGGAGCTATTCAAGGGTCTGACGGGGATGGAAATGACGCACGTGCCCTACAAGGGAGGCGGTCCGGCGATGACCGACCTGATCGGCGGGCAGGTGCAGGCATCAATGATCTCGGTCACGCTTGCGGCGCCCCAGGTGCGCTCCGGCAAAGTGGGTGCAGTTGCCGTGACCAGCGAACGGCGTGCCGCGTTGCTTCCACAGGTGCAGACTTTCGTGGAGGCGGGCTACGGCGACTTCACGCCGCACACCTGGTGCGGACTGTTCGTGCCCGCGGGGACTCCGGCCGCGATCGTCCAGCGGATCCATGCGGAATTCGCGAAGGCCGTGCGTGCCCCCGAGGTGCAGGCCAGGTTCCAGGAACTCGGAGCCGACACCGTCATGAACTCCCCCTCGGAGTTCGCCGTGTTCCTGCGCGCCGAGAGCGAGCGTCTGGGCGCCCTCATCAAGCGGCGAAACATCAGCTCGGACTGACCAGTTCGGACTGAAAAGCGCACGCGCTGCCCGGGCGCGTAGCAACCTCGTACGCGCCGAGGCATCCGTTTTTCTTAACGCTCCCTTCAGCTCTGTTTATCACAGCCGGCGAAGTGCTTCCCGCGCCTGCATCGGGCGCGCTGCCATTTATCGCGCTATTGAATGATTCACCATATTTGATGGCGAATCGCTTCCGGCGCTATCCTGAATTGATCTAGCGCATGCCGGACCGCTGACCTGATTCGCATAATGGAGCATGTTCATATTCCGGGTTGAGCCGACTGAAAGGTGAAGCAATGAGCATCATGCGCCGTCGCGTCGAATTGGAAATCAACGAAGTCAAGTTCCCGGAGATCGCCGCGTCCAAGGGGTGGTTCGCATCGGCCCGTGTCGTGGCGACCGACACGGATGGCCGCAAGGCGCAGGGGTGGGTCCACGTCGTGAAGCACGGAGTATCCTTGAGCATCGGAAGCTACGACGAGTATGACGACGTGGTTCCCGGACTGCTTGGATACGTGGTGGCTACCGAAAGTGACGCCATCATCGCCGCGGTAAAGGCCCGCACCGCGGAAATGGAAAAGGCGGCCTGAGCACCTCCGCTCGCGCAGGAGAAGGCGAAAGCCGCAGCGCTAGTTCTTTCCCAGCGCCGTGCGTTTCAGAAAGTGGAAGGCATACGGCTTGTCGTGAGTGCGCACGTGCATCTCGATCCAGTTCCTGAGGAACTCGATCATGTCCTGCGACACGTCGGCCTTGAGCGAGTGCTCCTGCAGAACCCGCAACCGTTCCGACAGCCGCAGGTGATCCTGCACGTGCTCATGGAGGCCGGGATAGTCGTGTATCCGCATCAGGCTCTCCTCGACAGAGAAATGAATGTCTGCAAAGCGCGCGAGGCGAGCCAGCGCCAGCTGCACGGCTGACAACCGCTCGATCTGGCCAACCGCCTGCTCGATGGCGCTCACGCACTCCACGAGCGTTTTGTGCTGCTCGTCGATTTCATGAATGCCGACGGAGTATTCCTGGCTCCATTCCATGCTTCGCATCCCAGTTGTCATCTCGTTCCGCCGGCATCACCAGCCTGTCCGTCAAACCGGTCTCCGCGGATTGCCGAGGTTATGGGGGGTCTTCCGCACGAAATGTGCCCGGACCGCCCATCTCCCGACGGGCGGTCCACGGCCTTCCCGTGCCGGTCATTATCGTGAAGAAATTCCTCCGCGTTGCCCGCATTGGGCCAAATGTGCCGCATCCGGGCAGGTCCCGATTGCCCCGGAGCCGCCGGGGCTGGCATGGGTTGTCGCTTGTCTGACAGGCAGGCCGATCACGAGCCGCCCGGCCCCTGGGCAGCCATTAACCCCGGAATGGGTCCCCACGGATTTAACCTAGATCAAACGCCGCGCAGTGCGTTCCCGGGATAGTTTGGCCATCAAATAGAATTGGACCGGGTGTGGCCATGTCACCAAGGAGGGGCAGGCAATGCATGCAGCGCAGGAGGCGGCCGATCAGCCGCAGCAGGCAAAGAAAAGCGTCCGGCCGCTGACCGGCAACGAGGCGATTGCACGCGGCGCGTGGGAAGCCGGCGTGCGCGTCGCCGCCGCCTATCCCGGCACGCCAAGCACCGAAATCCTTGAATCGCTGGCCAGGTACCCGGCCGCGGACCTGCACGCGCAGTGGTCGACCAACGAAAAGGTCGCGCTCGACGTCGCCATAGGCGCCTCCTTTGCCGGCAGCCGCGCACTCGCGTCCATGAAGCACGTCGGCCTCAATGTCGCCGCCGACGCATTCATGTCGCAGTCATACATCGGCGTCAATGGCGGGCTGGTCATCGCCGTTGCCGACGACCCCGGCATCCACAGCTCGCAGAACGAGCAGGACACGCGCATCTACGGCCAGTTCGCCACGGTGCCGGTGCTCGAGCCCAGTGATGCCCAGGAGGCGCTCGATATGACGCGTCTCGCCTTTGACATCTCCGAGCAGTTCGACACCATGGTCATCGTGCGCAGCACCACGCGCCTGTCGCATACCCGCAGCCCGGTTGCCGTCGGACCGCGCACGGAACATCCGTCGCGCGGATTCTTCGAAAGCCCTGCAAAAAACGTGATGATTCCCGCGCATGCCAGGCCGCGGCACCTGGCCGTGCTGCAACGCGAGGCGAAGCTGAAGGAATATCTGGAGACCGCGCCGATCAATCGCTGGGAGGCGGGCCGGACGGGCAATGCGCGCAAGAAAGCCGGCCACGCGAGTTTCGGCGTCATTACCGCCGGCACCTGCTACTCCTACGTGCGCGAAGTGCTGCCCGACGCAAGTGTGCTGAAGCTGGGCGCGTCCTGGCCCCTGCCCGAGGGGCTGCTGCGGCGTTTCTGCGATTCCGTCGAGCGCGTGTTCGTCGTCGAGGAACTGGAACCGGTGATCGAAAAGGAACTACGCGCCCTGGGCATGAAGGCCGAGGGCAAGCAATTCTTCCCGCGCGTGGGCGAGTTCTCCCCCGAAATCGTGCGCGCCGGGTTCGAGAAAGCCGGCGTGCTCGATCCACGCGCGCAGGCAAGCGGCTGGACGCCGGAGCCGCTGGTGCGGCCGCCGGTGCTCTGCGCAGGCTGCCCGCACACCTCGAGCTTCATGGCGGTGCGCGCCTCGGGTGCGCGCGTTGCCGGTGATATCGGCTGCTACACACTCGCATGCCTGGATCCGCTGCGCGGCCTGGACACCACGGTGTCGATGGGTTCCTCGATCGGCAACGCCGTGGGCATGGCCATGGCCGGCGACACCAAGCCGGTGATGGCCACCATCGGCGATTCGACCTTCCTGCACGCGGGCATCCCAGCGTTGATCAACGCGGTGTACAACCAGGCGAACATCACGGTGCTGCTGCTGGACAACCACATCACGGCGATGACCGGCGGCCAGCAGCATCCGGGCACCGGCAAGACGCTGCGCGGCGAGGACGCGCCTAAGGTGGATTACGATGCGCTGGTGCGCGCCATCGGGGTGAAATGGGTGCGCACCGTGGACTCCTATGATCTCGCCGTGATGTACCAGACGCTGCGCGAGGCGATCGCCCACCGCGGCGTTTCCGTGATCATCTCCAACCGCCCCTGCGTGCTGGATCCGGTCAAGATCAAGGGGCCCTCGCTGCAGATCGTCAACGATCAGTGCAACGCGTGCCAGTCGTGCATGAATCTCGGTTGTCCCGCGATGACCTGGGGCGAGGACACCTTCGAGGGACGGCACAAGGTCAAGATCGACCAGTCCCTTTGTATCGGTTGCACGCTGTGCGCGCAGGTCTGCACGGTGGACTGCATCAAGCCCGTGGCGCAAGTCACGCCGGTGGCGCAATGAGCGGCCCCGCGCCCCGCGCCCCAGAGGATGCGGTGCCCGCTGCGGCCCCGGCCGCGGCGCAGGAGCCGACCAACGTCCTTATCGTGGGCGTCGGCGGCCAGGGCGTGATCATGGTGTCCAAGGCGCTCGCCTGGCTCGCGCAGTCGCGCGGATTCGAGGTCAAACAGAGTGAAGTGCACGGCATGGCCAAGCGCGGCGGCGCCGTGTTCAGCCACGTGCGCTTCGGCGCGCAGGTGTGGTCGCCCACCATCCCGAAGGGCGAAGTGGACATCCTGGTCGCGCTCGAATGGGCCGAAGGGCTGCGCTGGCTCCCGTTCCTCAGGCCCGCTACCGGCATCTTCATTTGCGACACCAAGCGCATCGTGCCGCCGTTCGCGTGCCTCAACCGGCGTCCGGGCGCGCCGCTGCGCTACTCGCGCGAGACGCCGGCCGAAGTCAGCGCGCACGTGCTCGAAGCCTACGCGATTGACGCGACCCGCATGGCGGAGGACCTGGGCAACGAACGCGCCGCGAACGTGATCCTGCTCGGCGCGCTGTCCACAGCGATCGACTTCCCGGTCGCGGACTGGGAAAAGGCGGTCGCCGAATTCGTGCCGAAGAAAACCATCCAGGTCAACCTGGACGCATTTCGTCTCGGGCGCGGGTGGATAGACGAGGCGCGCCGCACCACGCCGGCGATATCGGAGGCGGGGACGCCTGTCGCGAAAACGCCTGCTCCCGCGGATACGCCCTACAGCGTGCGCCTGGAAATCATCGCCGAATGGTGCAAGAGCTGCGACATCTGCGTGAAACTTTGCCCCGAGCGCTGCCTGCAACTGAACGCCGAGCGCATCGCCGAACTGGCGAAACCGGACCAGTGCACAGGCTGCCGCCTTTGCGAATGGTTGTGCCCGGACTTCGCGATCCGGGTGCATCTCGATGCCGTTGAAGAAGGAGTCAGAGCATGAACGCCCCCGACCCTGCATCGTCCCCGATGGCAGCCATGCGCCTGCTCTCCGGCAACCATGCCTGCGCGCTGGGCGCGATTGCCGCCGGTTGCCGTTTTTTCGCCGGCTACCCGATCACGCCCTCTTCGGAAATCGCCGAGCGCCTGTCTCTCGGGCTGCCGGAGGTGGATGGCGTGTTCGTGCAGATGGAAGACGAAATCGCCTCGATTGCGGCGGTGATCGGCGCCTCGATGGGCGGTGTGAAGGCGATGACCGCCACCAGTGGTCCCGGTTTTTCGCTCAAACAGGAGAACCTCGGTTACGCCGCGGGAGCCGAGATCCCGTGCGTGATCGTCAACGTCATGCGCGGCGGGCCTTCCACCGGCATGCCCACGCGGCCGGCCCAGGGCGACATCATGCAGGCGCGCTGGGGCAGCCACGGCGACTACCCGATCATCGCGCTCGCGCCGGCTTCGGTGCGCGAAATCTATACCGAAACCATCCGCGCATTCGATTTGGCGGAACTGCTGCGCACTCCGGTCGTGCTGCTCTACGATCAGGTGATCGCGCAGCTGACCGAGACCGTCGAACTCGCAGATGTAGAGGCGCAGGGCGCCGCGCGCGCGCAGCGAAAGTGGGCGAGCGGCCCGCGCGAGGCCTTCCAGCCCTATGCGGCGAACGAAGACCGGATTCCGGCCATGTCCCGCCCCGGCGCGGGCTATCGCGTGCACACGACGGGATTGAATCACGCCGAAAATGGATTCCCGACGCAGAACCCGGACGCCGTCGAGCGCAACCTCGGGCGGCTGCTCACCAAGTTCGAGCGGCATCGCGATTTGCTCGACTCGTGGCAGACGGTGGGTTGCGAGGATGCCCAGGTCGTGATCGTGACCATCGGCATCGCTGCCCGCGCCGCGATGCGCGCCATCGAGATATGCAGCGCGCGCGGCGTGCGCGTGGGGCTGTTCCGCCCGATCACGCTCTGGCCGTTCCCGGAAAAGGCATTGCGCGAGGCGACGCGCAAGGCGCGCGCCGTGCTGGTGCCGGAAATGAACAACGGGCAATTGAGCCTGGAGGTGCAGCGCATCCTGCGCGATACGCGCGTTGAGGGCATGCACCGGTTCAACGGGGAGCCGATCACGCCGGCTGAAATTGCCGGGCGGGCCGAAGCGCTCGCGAAAGGGGTGGCGACATGAGCAGGAAGCAGGGGCCCCGCGTAGCGGGGATGCGACCGACCGCGATTGGCGCCGGACGCCGACAGCGAGGCGTTTGCGCCTGTTACGACGGTAAGGAGGCGGCACGATGACCGGTACAACGATGCTCGACTCGGCTGCCGAATTCGACGTCCGCGACTATCTGCGCGCGGAGATGATGCCGCACTTCCTGTGCCCGGGGTGCGGCCACGGCATTGCACTGCGGGCGCTGCTTTGGGCGGTGCATGAACTGGGGATAGCCAAGGACAAGCTTGCCGTGGTGTCCGGCATCGGCTGCGCCGGGCGGCTCTCTGCGTACATCGACGCCAATACCTTCCATGTGACCCATGGCAGGCCGCTCGCCTACGCCACGGGGCTCGCGCTCGCGCGGCCCGACCTGCACGTGATCGTGATCACCGGCGATGGCGACTGCCTGGCGATCGGCGGCAATCACCTGATCCACGCCTGCCGGCGCAACCTGAAACTCACCTGCCTGATGCTCAACAACGAGGTCTACGGCATGACCGGCGGCCAGGTGTCGCCGACGACTTCCGAGACGCGGGTGACGAGCACTACGCCGCAGGGCAACACGGAACCGCACTTCAACGCCTGCGCGCTCGCGGCGGCAGCCGGCGCGGGCTTCGTCGGCCGCGAGGTGACGCATCACGTGCCCAAGTTGAAGGAACTCATCAAGGCAGGGCTAGCACATCCCGGATTCGCGTTCGTCGAAGTGCTCACGGATTGCACGGAAATCTTCGGCCGCAAGAACGAGATGGGCTCCTCCCCCGAGATGATCCTGCGCCAGAAGAGCGACCTGCGTCCGAGCGCGTATCGCGACACGGTGGACACGCCGTTCCGCTCGAACGATCTCCCGACGGGCATCCTGACCAGGACCGACCGACCCGAGTACGGCGCGGCCTATCGCCGCGCGGCGGTGGCAATCAAGTCGGCCGCGGCGAAGAAGAGCAGGAAATGAAACCCGGCGCGCGCATGGAAATCCGCATCGGCGGCACCGGCGGCCAGGGGTTGATCCTTTCCGCGAAGATGCTCGCCGATGCCCTGGCCTCGATGGGCAGGCGGGTCGCGCAGTCGCAGACCTACGAGCCGACCTCGCGCGGCGGCTTCTGCAACTCCGACCTCGTCGTCTCCGAGGGCGAAGTGGATTACCCGCTTGCCACGGCACTGGATTGCCTGGTGCTGCTCGACCGCATGGCGGTGAAGCCTTCGTGGGCGCTGCTGAAGCCCGGAGCGCTGGTTATCGCCGACACGCGGCTCTGCCCGGAAATTCCCGCGGGCGACTTTCGCGCCCACCACCTGCCGCTGAGCCGCACGGCGATCGAACTGGGCAGCGAGCGCGTGGCGAACATCGTCGCCCTGGGCGCGCTGGCTGCTCTGGCAGGAATCTGCGGGCGAAAGCTGCTCGAGCAGGCCGTGCGCGCCGAGACCCCCAACAGCTTCCTCGACCTCAACCTGGATGCTCTCGCCGCAGGCTACCGCCTGGGCGAGCAGGCCACTGCCACCTCAGCCTCGCCCTCAGCGGCCAGCGCCGCCTGAGCAACCCGCTGGCGCGGAATCCCGGTCAGGCCATGCTGTCCGTCGGCGTTGAACGGATGGTGATATTCTTGCCCGCCGGACGATGTGTACTTAAGGAGGAGAAAAATGGCGAAGAAGAAGCGTGAGAAGAAAAACGGCGAGGTTCTGGCGGACGCGAAGGAATCTGCCGCAGTTGAGCAGTATTGGCACCTGGCAGGCCGTCCCAAACTGCGCAAGCCGCCCAAGAAATACAAGTATGTCGAGGAGCTTGCCCACCTGGAGGTCGAACTCATCAAGCTCCAGGAATGGGTCCGTCTGCATGGCCTGAGGGTCGCCGTGATCTTCGAGGGCCGCGATGCCGCCGGCAAGGGAGGCGTCATAAAGCGCATCGCCGAGAGCCTCAACCCGCGGGTGTGCCGGATTGTTGCACTGGGTACGCCAACCGAACGTGAACGCGGCCAGTGGTATTTCCAGCGCTACGTTCCTCATCTGCCTGCGGCAGGCGAAATCGTGCTCTTCGACCGCAGCTGGTACAACCGCGCCGGTGTGGAGCACGTCATGGGCTTTTGCACCAAGGCCGAACACAGGGAGTTCCTGCGAGCCTGCCCGCTGTTTGAGGAAATGCTCATTCGTTCCGGTATTTACCTCATCAAATACTGGTTCTCGGTGAATGACGAGGAGCAGGAGAAGCGGTTCCAGGAACGGATCAAGAATCCCACCAAGCGCTGGAAGCTGAGCCCGATGGACATGGAGTCGCGCAAGCACTGGAGCGAGTATTCCAAGGCCAAGGACGTCATGTTCAAAGCTACGGATCAGAAACAAAGCCCCTGGTACGTCGTCAACGCGGACAAGAAAAAGCGGGCCCGCCTCAACTGCATTGCGCATCTGCTGAGGCAGATCCCCTACGAAAACATGACTCCAGTCGAGATCGAAGTGCCGCCGCGGCAGGGCGACATCGGCTACAAGCGCCCGAAGATGTCGAGTCAGCGGTTCGTTCCCGACATTTACTAGCGCCGCGGACCCTGGCGCGCCATCCCGAGTCAGGGCCGCACCGCGCATAATCGTCCTCATGTGCATTCTCGGATCGACTGTCCCTGGACAGAACCGCGATCCGAGCAGAATTCTTGCGATATCAACGGGAGGTCAACATGAGCCTTGCCAGGAAACTGTGCGTTGCAGCGGGTGCCGTGGCGGCGATGGCAGGCGTGGCGGCTGCGCAGGAATACCCCGCCCGCGAAATCCGCGCCATCTGCGGCTACGCCGCAGGCTCCGGTGCCGACATCCTGGTGCGCTATTACAGCGACCGGCTTTCCAGGCTTGCCGGCAAACCCGTAATCGTCGAGAACAAGGTCGGCGCGCAGGGCCTGATCGGTACTGAGTTCGCGGCGCGCGCCAGGAACGATGGCTACACGATACTCATCACGCCGGCGAGTGCGAACCTCGCAGCGGCGCCGCATCTGTTTAAACAGCTGCCATACGATCCGATCAGGGATTTCACGCCCGTGGCGCCGATCGCGCGCCTGAATTTCGTGTTCGCGGTGGACGGCAAGAGCCCGATCAGGACGATAGCCGAACTGGTGGAACACTTGAAAAAGAAAGCCGAAAACGGTTCCTACGGCATAGGCAACAACACCGGCCAGGTCTCGGCCGCGCTGTTCAAGGGGACGGCAGGCCTGAAAACGGTGGCGATCAACTACAAGTCGGCGGCGCAGGCGGTGACCGATCTGGCCGGGGGCCAGCTCGACTTCATGGTCTGGGACGCGACCTTCATGAGCGGCCTGGCGCGGTCCGGGCGCATACGCCTGCTCACGGTGACCGGGGCCAGTCGATCCAGCGCGCTGCCGGATGTTCCGACCATGGCGGAATCGGGTTTTCCGGAATTTGACCTCAGTGCCTGGTGGGGCGTGGTTGTTCCAGCAGGAACACCCAGGCCCATCGTCGACAAGCTCGCCGGCTGGCTCGGACAAATCAACGCCTCGGAGGAGACCAGGCAGTTCCTGCACAACGTGGCCACCGACGTGTTCAGCGGAACCCCGGAGTCGATGGCCGCGCTGATCAAGCAGGACACCGAGCGCTGGGAACGATACGTGAAGCTGGCGAAGATCGAGCCGCAGTGATCGGCTATGCTGCGGGAACGTCACGACATCAACGTCGGACACTCAGGGAGTAACCATGAACCGTTTGAATCTCAAGCTGGGACGACATTTACTGGCTGCAGGCGTGGCGTTCGCGCTGGCGGGCGTTTGCGCAGCGGCCGCCCCGCCGGACAGGGTCCCCGGCAAGGCGGCCAAACCGGTCGAGATCGAGAAGAATGTCATGAAGCCCGCGGCGCCCGCCGCCCCCTCCACGTTGGCCAAGCCGACAATCCCTGATGGCAAGAAGAAGGCTGTGGGCGGCAAGAGGGGCGGGGTTCCCGACGATTCGATTTAGGGGGCAAGGAACGAGCGTAAAGATGGGAGCGCGATGAGCGCCGCAGTCCCGATAGACCTGCGTTCGGACACGGTCACCCGTCCCTCGCCGGAAATGCGGGCGGCGATCGCGGCGGCCCCGGTCGGGGACGACCAGTATGGCGACGACCCCACGGTCAACCAGTTGCAGGAACGGATCGCCGCGCTGCTCGGCAAGGAGGCCGCGCTCTGGCTGCCCAGCGGGACCATGGCGAACCAGGTCGCGCTGCGCGCGCTCACGCGCCCCGGCGACGACGTGATCGTGAGCCGCGAGAGCCACGCGGTCTGGCACGAGACCGGAGGGTCCGCGGCGAACGCGGGTGTGCAACTGACCGAGATCGGCGCGCGTGGCGTGTTTACGGCGCAGGATTTCCTCGTGGCGCGCAAGCCGCGCGATCACCCCATGTATCCTCCGACTTCCCTCGTCGAAGTGGAGAACACGCACAATCGCGCGGGCGGAATCATTTTTCCGCAGGACGAAGCCGCGCGGATCTGCGCTGCGGCGCGCGAGCTGGGCGTCGCGAGCTATCTCGATGGAGCGCGCATCTGGAATGTCGCCGCCGCAACCGGCAGTCCGGTCGGCGAGCTCGCCAGGCCGTTCGACCTCGTCGGCGTTTCTCTTTCCAAAGGGCTGGGCGCACCCGGCGGCTCGCTGCTGGCGGGGTCGCGGGAAATCGTGACGCGGGCCGTTCGCTATCGACGCATGCTCGGCGGCGCCATGCGGCAGGTCGGAATCTTTGCCGCCGCCGGCATTTACGCGCTGGATCACAATGCCGGGCGCCTGGTGGAGGACCATGCGAATGCCCGGCTCATCGCGAGCCGTCTCTCGAGGAGCCCGCGAATAGTCCTCGACATGGACACCGTTCAGACCAACATCCTCGTTTTCGGCCTCGCCGCCGAAGCGCCCGACGCGCCCACGGTTGTCGCCAGGGCGCGCGAGCGGGGCGTCCTCATCAACGCCTTCGGCCCACGGACCATACGCGTCGTAACCCACCTCGACGTGTCACGCGAACAATGCGAACAGGCGGCCGGGATCCTCGCCGGACTCGCCGATGGCCATGCCGCCTGACCGGGAGGTGGAACGGACGCCAGCGTCGCGCCGGCAGCCAGCTGCGTCGCCGCGGGATTATCAGAACCCGGCGTTGACGGCCTGCGGCAGGAAATCGGCCTCGCGGCCGACGCTCGTGATATCCGATCCGGGCAGCAATATGTACACGGTGCCGTCCTTGGCGCCCAGGTAGCTGCGCGTGGTCGGGTAGTACCGGTAGAGGTAACCATCCAATTCTGCCGAGACGCCGCCCACCGGAGCGAAGTACGGCTCGTAGGTCACCTCCGCCCAGTTGAACAGCCGGTTGGTGTTGGCATGCGTGCTCGCCCCGTAGATCCGGGCGCAGGCGGCCGCATCGTCGCCGCGCAAGTCGCGCTGGAACTTGTAGCTGTGGTAGGGGTTGGCGTACATCACCGACTGGACTTTGTCCGAGTGCATGATCCCCAGCATGTGCCCCACCTCGTGCACGTATAGCGCCTCCAGCTCGGACAGGCGGCTGGCGCTGAAGGGCGGGCTGAACGTGGTGTTGATCACCATGTCGGCGTCGATCATGCTGCCGCTGTTGAGGTACCAGAAGGACGTGTAGCCCGAGAACTGGGCCCTGGTTCCGGTGAGAGGCCCCCAGCCCAGCACCGTGATCCGGTCGGTGACGTCGAAAGTGGCATCCAGCCTGGGCGCGGTGGTGGTGACGCCCTGGTACGGAAAAACGATGTTGCAGACGTCGCTCCAGTGTCCCATGGCGCGCTGGATCGTGGCGACGACCTGGTCGGTGCTCAGATCGGCCGGCTGCCCCGACGGGTTGTAGTACCAGCTCAGCACGCTGCCCGGCCATTTGGCATTGACCGCGGCGCTGCCGTTGCCCAGCACGAACGCGAAGCTGCCCGGGGATTCGCCGTGGGCCGAGTAATCGGCCGCGGTACTATCCTGGGCCATGCCGGGAACCGGGCAGGTGGCCGCCAGCGCAAGGCAGATGAAACGCTTGTAGCATGCGTGGAACATCGGGTTCCGGTTTTGTCGTGGTCGCTAGGCTTTGGCTGTGGAATCGAGAATCTATCCCAGCGGCTCGCCCGAATCAACCTGATACTGAAGGAGTCTTATGCGGCGCATCATTTTCCTGCTCGGCACGGCGCTGGCGGTTTGCACCGCATTTGGCACCGGCGCATTGGCGCAGACGACCGCTGTCGTGGCGCCGAACGCCAATCTCAGGCTGGACGGCATCCCCGCCATTCCCGCGACGGTGGTTGCCAGGACCGCTGCGTATACGGAGTTCAAGCCCACATTCGCCGTGAGCTGGCATCCGAAACGCAACCAGCTGATCGTCGCGCAACGCGCGACCAACACGGTGCAGCTGCATGCGGTGACTGCGCCGGGCGGTCCGCTCAGGCAACTGACCGACTATCCGGAGCCGGTGCGCTTCGGCGCCTATCTGCCCAAGGAGCCGGACACGCTGCTTTTCGTGCGCGATCGCGGCGGCAACGAACAACGGCAGATCTTCAAGCTGCGCGCCGATGCCGCCGAGCCCATACTGCTCACCAACCCGGACCGCCGGCATTCCATCGAAGCCGTCACGAATGCGCGCGATCTGCTGCTGGTGGCCTCGACCGATCTGGACAAGACCGGACGGCGCGAGAACCCGGCGCTGGAGGTCACCCTGCTCGATCCGTTCGACCCCCCCGCCAGGGAGAGGGAGCGCAAGGTGGCCACGCTGCCCGGCACGGGCTGGGGCAGCTTCACGTTTTCGCCGGACGACAGGCGCCTGGCGATGCTCGAGTTCATATCGGTGAACGAGTCTTATGTCTGGGTGATGGACGTCGCCTCGGGCCAGAGGACGCGGGTGCTCCCGCCGGCGGGGGCGACCCTGACCAGACCCGTGGCATCGGGTGACCTGGAGTTCGCCGGGGATGGCAAGGGCATCTTTCTCACCACCGACCGCGACGGCGAGTTTGCGCGGCTCGGGTACCTGGACATCGCCACCGGCAGGCTCGATTACTTCGGCGCCGGCGGCCACCCGGACAACGACTGGGATACCGAATCGATCGCGCTCTCGCCGGACAAGAAAACGCTGGCTGCGATCACCAACGAGTCCGGCCGCGGCGTATTGCGGCTGTACGACGCGGCGACACGCGCCGTGCTGCCGTTGCCGAAACTGCCGGTGGGACAGGTGCGCGGGCTCGCGTGGAGCGAAAATTCGCGCGACCTCGCCGTGAACATCAACTCGGCGCAAAGCCCGGGCGACGTCTACGTGATCGACGTCAGGGAGGGCAAGCTCACGCGCTGGACCGAAAGCAGGGTCGAGGGCGTGGACACGACGAAATTCCGCGCCGCGGAGCCCATCTCCTGGAAGAGCTTCGACGGACTGTCCATCAGCGGCTTCATCGTGCGGCCGTCGCCGGCTCACACCGGAAAACGGCCGGTGCTGATCACGATACACGGCGGGCCGGAGGGGCAAGCACGGCCCGGTTTCCTCGGCCGCTGGAACTACTTCGTGAACGAACTGGGCATCGCCGTCATTTCCCCGAACGTGCGCGGGTCCACCGGTTACGGCAAGACCTTCGTCGCGCTGGACAACGGCATCAAGCGCGAGGATTCGGTGAAGGACATCGGCTCGCTCCTGGACTGGATCGCGGCACAGCCCGATCTGGATGCGGCGCGCGTGGCCGTCGAGGGCGGCAGCTACGGCGGCTACATGGTGCTCGGCGTGGCGACGATGTATCCGGACCGGATCGCCGGGGTCATCGACATCGTGGGCGTGGCCAACTTCGTGTCCTTCCTCGAGAACACGGAGAGCTATCGCCGCGATCTGCGCCGCGCCGAGTACGGCGACGAGCGCGACCCGGCAATGCGCGCGTTCCTCAGCAGGATTTCGCCGGTCAACAACGCGCAGAAGATCCGCGCGCCGCTGCTCGTCGTGCATGGCAGAAACGATCCCCGGGTGCCTTACACGGAAGCCGAACAGATCGTTGCGGCGGCGAAGAAGAACAAGGTGCCGGTGTGGTATCTGCTTGCCGACAATGAAGGTCACGGTTTCGCCCGCAAGGCGAACGCCGACTACCTGTTCTATTCGATGATCGCGTTTCTCGACCGGATGCTGCTCAAGAAAGGAGAAGTGAAATGACCGTATGCCCAATCGCCATCGTGGCCAGCTGCAGGCAATGCCCGGCGTTCAAAGTCTGCCCGCTGAAAGGCGTGCTCGGCGATTACAGGAAACCCGAGGAGCCGCAGCCCGCTGCGAAAGAAAAGGGCGGCGCCAAGCCGCAACAGTAGCAGCGGCCTGGACAACGGCTTCAAGCGCCGTTGCTGTGCCCCGGCGCAATCTCGCCCGGATCGCCCGCCGCCGTCTGCGGAAACCAGGCGCGGATGTTTTCCAGCTCCGGTTCAATGGACAAACTGGCCAGCATGTTGCGCGCGTGCAGCGCGAGGAGCGCGTTGATGCCGGCGTCGCGCTGCACCGCACGGTTCAGGCGGCCGGAGAAGGCGTGGTTGAGCCGGTCGATATCGGAGAAAAATCCGACCAGCCCGTCCAATCCCACGGGTTCGCCACGCAGGAAGCAGCCCAAAAGGTGCATCGAGGCGATGCGATAAACCACTTCGGTCGCGGTGGCGAAGGGCATATGCATTTGCGCCAGCGGCCGCATGCGCCCCAGTATCGGACATGCGCCGGTTGCAAGGATGAGCCCCATCAAGGCACTCAGGGCAGTCTGAGTATCGGTGCGCTTGCGTGCTTCGTATTGCGGGGTCGCCACGAGCACATCGACCCGGTCTATCGAAGACAACGCGGAAAATCTCTCCACAACCGGAACCAGATCCGCGGCTGCCGGGCAATGGGCGCCCGGAGCGTTGGCCAGCGGGCAGTGCGGACATTTGTCCGCCTCGAGGAGCGTCCACGCGGGCAGGTCACCGCCCGCAGGGGGGCGGTCGAATTCCACCTCGAAGCGGTGCTCGACCCCGGACTCGAGCCGGAAAAGGTAGATGACTTTCTTGTTCAATATTACTTCGCCATCACCCGCCAAAGGCCCGATCGGAGCGGGTTTTGAGCGGAATTACTGGTAAGTTACGCAGCAATCTATTCCAACCGCCGACAGAAGACAAGTTCCCTTTCCCTCCTACATCCGGAATCGATGCCGCGCGGTGCATTATTTGCATGAAAATGACCCAAATCAATTTCGCGTTCGTGCTGGCGTTCATTAACTTTGTCTGCGCGCAAGCGGGTCGCGTGCTGCTCGCCCTGTACGCGCTGCGGCTTGGCGCAACTCCCTTCGCCGTTGGCGCGCTTGCCGCGACCTTCTCGGCGTTTCCGATGATGTTCGCGTGGATGGCGGGCAGGCTGGCCGATCGCTTTGGCTCACG
>Ga0315281_10000703_pt1 | contig 47519 bp, 42 predicted proteins | sample YL17G07_0_MG_FD_204540 | JGI IMG/M metagenome (GOLD analysis project Ga0315281, IMG submission 204540) | Sediment microbial communities from Yellowstone Lake, YNP, Wyoming, USA - YL17G07_0 | ecosystem: Environmental > Aquatic > Freshwater > Lake > Sediment | place: USA: Wyoming | collected...
TAATCGTGTCCCCGGAACGCGCCATGAGGGGATAGGATTGGAACCCGATACACCCGGAGAACCCAAGAGAAATTACCAGCAGTACTACAGATTCGATCATCGTAGAGCGTTTCATGGATTTTCCTCCGTTTATTTCAAGTGTTACACCCTTTGCCGTCCTTCCGGCATGATTCTACCCGGAATCCAGAGGTGTTTTACTGGCATTTGGGAAAGTCTGGATTCCGGATAGAGGATTTCGGGAATGACGGAAAAGTTTCGTTGCAGAACTATTAAGAGGAGCTAATTGACTACCCCCCTAAAAGCAATACTGCTGGCAGAGTAAATACAACACCATGGAATAGCCGCTCCAGCCTGTCCCCTCCGACGCTGCATTTCACGAGGTTGACTCCTTTATGCGTTTTGCGGTGGCTGTCGAACCCGAATTAATCCGCTCAACGCACCTTCCATGCAGCGACGTTGCATCTTTGGACGGCGATTGCAGGCTATTTTTCTTTGGGTGTGTCCATGGGCATATCCGCGGACTCGGGTTTCGGACAACTATCCATGCAAATTTTCATGGCTTCCTGGCTGTCCTTCAAGCACTGAGCTCGCGCTTCGTCACCTTCTGGCGGACAGTTGGCGTTGCTTGATGACATTTCGGCGGAACATTTTGTTAGACACTCCATAAAGGTCTCCGCAGTGCTTACACTGTGGTGAAGCAGCAGAATCCCAAACATGGCGAGAACGAAAATTGACCTCATATTTCCTCCTGTTTTATTGTATAGGCTTAGGTGCGAATAATGCCTTTTTTAGGCAAATTAATTTTACGACAACCCGATCCGCAACCTGGTTTCGATGAACTCGTGTAGCGGATCACGGGTAGCGCCTCAGTGCTTCTCCCCATCGCAAGCAGGGGGAGTACAGACAGTAATTTAGGCATTTTGCCCATATTTGTCAAGTGAAACTTTAGCCCTGTCAGCATTACCTTATTTTGGAAAGAAGATGTATCGACAACTCATACTTCGCTCCTTCTTCTTTTTTCACCGCCTTATAGAAGTCACATTTTTCGCATTGCCTGTACTTCGCGGCAAAAGTACCCTGCGCCTTTCCGCCGCACAGAGAGCCTGCGACAACCCAGCACGCCCTCCCGGCGTTGTCGCCTCCATGAACGCCGTCCAAGCGTTGCTCCTCCGAAGCAGGGCAGACACCAAGGTCCTTTTCGTGTTCTCCTCCTTTTGTCCGGCCGCATTTTTTCACTTCCCAACAGTTAAGTTTCTTCAATGCTGAAATCCTCCTATTTTGGCATTAAAAAATATACTTCTCCGCCTCAATGGCTGTGTCGGCAAGCAGACGCTTTGCCCGGAGGAGACCGGTGGCGTCGTATTTGGTGAATCGCCTGATGCCCCCGAGAAGCACGGTCAGCATGTCGCCCTCTTCGATGAAGTAGGCCGCCTTGCGCGCCGCCGTGGCCGCCTGCTCGGAAGCATTGAAGGTAAAAACCTTCACCGCGGCGGTGACAGCCGCCTTTTTAGCTTCGCTCAGCGCCGGCATGATCTTTTCAGCGCGCAGGACAGAACTCTCGATTGCGAAGATGTTGATGGCAACGTCGGCGACCGCCAGAAGGACCTCCTGCTCGTCCTTGATGGTAGTCATGAATTTTTGCACACCGCTCCCCGCGATCACCAGAAAGACCTTTTTCAAATTGACGAGGAGCGTCTTTTCCGCGGTAAAGAGGCCGCTGTCTCCCGACTCGTCGGGGGAGGGGGTGGTGAGCGCCTCGAGCGCCTTCATCGCCTCGCGCTGCAGCGGCAGCTCCCCTTTCATGGACCGCGTCAAGATCATGCCGGGAATCAGGAGGCGGTTGATCTCGTTCGTCCCCTCGAAGATCCTGTTGATCCGCTCATCGCGGTAGAACCGCTCGGCGGGATATTCCTGGATGAAGCCGTAGCCCCCGAAGATCTGCACCACGTCGTCCACCACCGCGGCAAGGACTTCGCTGCAGAACACCTTGGCGATGGCGCACTCGACGGCATACTCTTCGATCCCCTTCTGGTAGACTTGATAGTAATTGGGGGTGTCCCTGGCAATGGTCGCCAGCTTGTTGTCGATCATCCCCGCCAGGCGATAGACCAGAGATTCCGAGGCAAAGATCGCGGCCGTCTGATCGGCGATCTTCTCTTTGATGGCGCCGAAGCTCGAGATGGCGACGCCGAACTGCTTTCTGAGCACAGCGTACTTGATCCCCTCGCAGAGAGCGTGCTTCGCGGCCCCGGTCACTCCCGCGCCGAGCTTGAAACGGCCGACATTCAGGACGTTGAAGGCGATCTTGTGCCCCTTGCCGATCGTGCCGAGCAGATTTTCCTTCGGCACCTTCGCGTTCTCGAGAACGACCTGCGTGGTGGATGTCCCCCTGATCCCGAGCTTCTTCTCTTCAGATCCGATTGACAGCCCCTCGGTGTCTCTTTCCACGAGGAACGCGGTGAAGTGCTCCTTGTCGATCTTGGCAAAGATCGTGTAGAGGTTGGCAAAACTCCCATTGGTGATGAACTGCTTCGTACCGTTCAATAAATAGAATTTCCCGTCGGCGGAGAGGGTGGCGGTGGCCTTGGCCCCGAGGGCGTCGCTCCCCGAGTCCGGCTCGGTCAGGCAGTAGGCGGCAATCCACTCGCCGCTGATGATCTTTTTCAGGTATCGTTCCTTCTGCTCCCTCGTCCCATAGTACACAAGCGGCAGCGTACCGATGCCGGTATGGGCGGAGTAGGTCACGGAAAAAGAACCGACCGTCGAGATTTTCTCCGCCACCAGCATGCTGGTCGCCTTATCGAGTTCGAGGCCGCCGTACTCCTCGGGGGCGTCGATCATGAGGAGACCCAGTTCGCCGCACCGTTTCATCAGTTGGACCGTCACGTCGAAATTGTGGTTCTCGATCTCCTCCAGATGCGGCACGACCTCGTTCAGCACGAACTGGGCCGTGGTCTCGCCGATCTGTTTCTGCTCGTCGGTGAACTCCTCCGGTGTAAAGACATCGTCCTTCGTGACCTCGGTGATCAGGTACTCGGCACCTTTGAACAGTTTCGCGGTCATGGTGTTCACCTCGAATATTTTTAATGGTGAAAAAATGCTTTTTCACTTTGCAATTTTCAATTTTCAATTTACAATTTCCAATCCCGGCCTCTCCAGGCCGGACATCACATCTTCTCAAAAATCCCCGCAGCCCCCATGCCGCCGCCGATGCACATGGTGACCATGCCGTAGCGGATGTTGCTCCGCTGCATCTCGTGGAGAAGGGTCGTAGTCAGCTTGGCGCCGGTGCATCCCAGGGGGTGTCCCAGGGCAATTGCGCCGCCGCTCACATTGACGCGGGCGGGATCGAGCCCCAGTGTCCTGATGCAGGCGAGAGCCTGCGCGGCGAAGGCCTCGTTGAGTTCGATGAGGCCGAGCTCCTCCTGCTTCAGCCCGGCGAGTTTCAGGGCTGCCGGTACCGCCTCGATGGGGCCGGTCCCCATGATCTCCGGAGGCACCCCTTTTACGGCAAACGAAACGAACCGGGCCAGCGGTTTTTTGCCGCTCTTTTTCAAAAACTCCTCGGACACGACCAGCACCGCCGCGGCCCCATCGGTCATCTGCGATGCATTGCCGGCCGTGACCGTGCCGTGCGTCTTAAAAGCGGGCTTCAGTTTTCCCAGGATCGCCGGGGTCGTGTCCCCCCGCACACCGTCATCGATGGTCACGAGCTTTTTCTCTCTCTTCATCCTGCCGTGGACCAGGGTACAGTTCTCCACCTCGACAGGGATGAGCTGCTCCCTGAATTTACCCTGTTCGATGGCGGCCGCGGCCTTCCCATGACTTGCCGCGGCAAAGACATCCTGGTCTTCCCGTGAAACATTGTACTTGTCCGCCACCAGCTCGGCGGTGATCCCCATGGTTGTGAACGCTTCCGGCCAGGAGGAGGCCAAAAAGGGATTGACACTGTACTTGTTGCCACCCATCGGGATCATGCTCATGCTCTCCGCGCCGCCGGCGATGATGCAATCGGAAAAACCCGCCATGATCCGCTCCGCAGCCGAGGCTATCGTCTGCAATCCCGATGAGCAGAAACGGTTAATGGTCTGCGCCGGCACCTGGTAGGGGATCCCGGCCCTCATTGCCGCGATCCGCGCCATGTTCATCCCCTGCTCTCCCTCGGGGAAGGCGCACCCGATGATAATGTCCTCAACCAGCAGCGGGTCGATGGCCGTTTTCTCCAGCAGCCCTTTCAGCGCGGCTGCGGCCAGATCGTCGGGCCGCACATCCTTTAATTTCCCCTTTTTCGCCTTGCACCCGGGGGTCCGGTAGGCGGCAAGGATATATGCGCTTCTCATCGGTATCCTCCGTTTGTCCATCAATTCCGCAGCGGTTTCCCCTTCTTCAACATGTGCTGTATCCGCTCCAGGGTCTTTTTCTGGCCGCACAGTTTGAGGAACGCCTCCCGCTCCAGCTCAAGCAGAAATTCCTCGGTGATCAGCGTGCCGGCGGGAACATCGCCGCCGGTGATGACGTCGGCGATCGTGCCGGCGAGGAGCTCTTCGAACTCCGTGGCCTGTCCGCCCATTTTCATATTCCATACCTGAGACTTGATGGTGGCGGCAACGCTCCTCCCCGGCGCCTTCAGGTCGATGAGCGGCTGCGCGGGACGGTAGTTGGCGGAGAGGGAGATCGCCTTCTGCTTGGCATCATAGATCCGTTTGTCCATATCCATGGTGACGGCGTCGCCGTGGCGCATGAAGCCCATCCCCCGGAGCTCGGCCGCGGATGTGCTGACTTTGGCCAGGGCGATGTTCGAAAAATTCCTGAAGATGAACGGGCTGACGTCGGTCTCGTATTCCTCGGCAAGTTTTATGGCGCGTATCGCCATCTCCTTGGTCCCCCCGCCTGCGGGAAGGAGCCCGACTCCGACCTCCACCATCCCCATGTAAGTCTCGGCGTGGGGATTCATCGCGTCCGCATGGAGACAAACCTCGCACCCGCCTCCCAGGACGAGGTTGTGCGGGGCGGCAACCACCGGTATCTTCGAGTACTTGATCGCCATCATCGCTTTCTGAAAATTCTTGATGGTCAGTGAGAGCTCATCATAGGCCCCCTCGGCGATTGCCATGGCGATCAGCATCAGGTTGGCGCCTGCGCAAAAGACCTTCCCCTCGTTGGCGATCACGAGAGCAACGCCGTCCTGCTCCGCCCGCCTGATGCCCTGGTGGACCATGGAGAGGATATCGTTGCCGATGGCATTCATCTTGGAATGGAACTCGAGACAGAAGACCCCGTCCCCCAGGTCGAGGACAGAAGCGCCGCTGTTTTTCTCCGCCACCCGGTTGCTTTTTGTCAGGAAAGAGAGGCTGATATTCCCGGCAGGCCTGGAAATTTCGCGGTATTCCTTTGCAAGGATGTCATAATAGTAGTCTTTGTTGTGCTCGAATTTGTAGAAGCGCTCGATTGCTTTGAGTCCAGCCGGCACCGCCACCTCGTCCTGCTCCGCCCGCTTTACGAAGTTCCTGACGCCGATGGCGTCGAGCATCTCGAAGGGGCCGAGGTCCCAGTTGAAGCCCCACTTCATGGCGTTGTCGATATTGACGATGTCGTCGGCGACCTCGGGGATCCGACCGAAGGTATAGATCAGGGTATCGCGCAGGTTCTTCCAGGCGAACAGTGCCCCCTTGTCAGCGCCGGACAGGACAGTCTGCAGACGTTGCCTTGGATCATCGATCGGCTTGGCTGTTTCCACGGAAGCGAACTTGGGCCGCACGGACGACGCGTACTCCCCGGTCTTATAGTCATAGTAGTAATATACGGCGCCTTTCTCGCCCTTCTCCTTCTTGAAGAAACCCTGTTTGCTCTTGTTCCCCAGGAGCCCCTTCTTTACCATCTCCGTGATGAATCCAGGCAAGCGGAAGGCCTCCCTCTGCTCGTCCTTCACTAAGGTCGCATAGGCGTTGTCCGCCACGTGCTGCAGGGTGTCGAGCCCCACCAGATCAGCGGTACGGAAGATGGCGCTTTTCGGACGGGCAGTGGCGGGCCCGGAAACGGCATCCACGTCCTCCACCGTCATTTCCATCTCGACCATATGCCGCATGCTGTTGCATATGGAATAGACGCCGATCCGGTTGGCGATGAAATTCGGGGTGTCCTTGGCGTAGACGATCCCCTTCCCCAGGCGCTTCTCGATGAAGCCGGCCATGAACCGGACCACTTCAGGATCGGAGTATTTGTTCGGAACGACCTCCAGAAGGCGCATGTAGCGCGGCGGGTTGAAGAAGTGGGTGACCAGAAAATTTTTGCGTGCCGCCTCCGGAAGGCTTTCAGCCATTTCGTTGACGGAAAGTCCGCTCGTATTGGTCGAGAGGATGGCCCCCTCTTTCAGGTTCGGCGCGACCTTCTCGCTGAAGAGCCGCTTCTTGATCTCCATCTTTTCGACAACGACCTCGATGACCCAGTCGCACTCCCGAAGCCGTTTGATATCGTCGTCGAAGTTGCCTGCTTCGATATAGGAAGCATACGCGGGGATGAAGAATGCCGCGGGCTTCATCTTCCCGGCCCCTTCCAGTCCCGTTGCCGCGATCCGGTTCCGCACCGCAGGATCGTTCAGGGTGAGACCCGCTTTTTTTTCAGCCTCGTTCGGCTCCTTTGGAACAATATCGAGCAGGAGCACCTGGATGCCGGCATTCGCAAGGTGGGCGGCAATGGTCGCGCCCATGACCCCCGCCCCCAGGACGGCCACTTTGTTGATCTGTCTCATTGTCTTCCTCCGTCGATACAGAGCGTGCGGAAAGTGAAATGAAAATGCCTTCAGGTTGTCAAAAACATTTATTATAAAATCTCCCCTAACCCCTCTTTTTCAAAGAGGGGCATAAACATCCCCCTTTGAAAAAGGGGGACCGAGGGGGATTCCCCTTCGCCGTTGTTACACGCCCCGGTGGAGCATGATCATTTCATGTTATTCATCCTGTTCATTGTATCATCAACAGGAAATATTGTACAGACTCACTTGATTATCTACTTTATAAGGAAGGCTGTACTTCAAGACCGACTTGCAAACGCAGGCGCATTACGCAACACGCGGCATGAAACCCTTTCAACCAACCCCCCGGCAGACCCTCAAAAATTATTATGAAGTCCCGCCGGAAGTACTGGAAGACCCCGACCAGCTCGTCACGTGGGCCGACGACGCAGTTCACGCGGCCCGATCAAAATAACTCACCGCTTCGCGCACACGTCCGCGGCCAGCACTGCCGAGTTTTTCGCGCGTGCGTTGCGCGTTGTCCGGAGAATCACCGCGTCCGGGAAACCCGCTTTCCGAAACTCCTCGAGGAAGGCAACTCCTTCCTTTGCCCCGCATATTCAGGTAGACCAGTTCTCCGCATTCTGCGGAACCGAAGCGGTTTGCGTCCCGGTCAGGACCAGTTCCGCGGCATAGACCGTTCCTCCGGGGCGGACCACCCGCGCGAGCTCGCGGAATATTCCATCACGATTCGGGTTGAGGTTGAATATCCCGTTCACCAGCGCCACATCGATCGCGCTATCGGAAACCGGCAGCCGGGTCGCGTCGGCAGTATGGAATTCTACGTTCAGAGGCGCGGCCTCCCCTGCCGCGTTCCGCGCGCGGGCCAGCATGGAATCGCTGAAGTCCACGCCGATCACCTTTCCTTCCGGTCCGGTCCTGCGTGCGGCGATCAGCGCATCGAGCCCCGCGCCGCACCCGAGGTCGAGTACCGTGCTGCCCGATGGAATTTCGGCAAACACCGATACATTCGATACCCCGGTAAAGGCCTCAACACAAACAGCCGGCAGGCTGTCGAGCAGCTCAGCCGGATACCCGATACTTTCGGCAAAGGACCTGCCCACGGGAAAGGCGTGTTTTTCCTGAGGCCTCTCCGCGGCAGCCGAATAGGCCTTCCGTACCGCGTCCGTCAGCAAACATGCTTGTTCTTCTTCCATGCGACGGCTCCTTTCACCCCATTGTTCAAATAATGCTGCTCCAGACCTTGACCGCGGTGGCAAAGATGATAGCCGCGAGCAGCCACCGGAGAAACCGCGTGTTTGTCCTCTTGCCGATAATACTGCCAAACCGCGCGGCGGGAATAGCGCCGGCAAGGAGCGGCAGCGCCATGAGAAACGGCACCTGGCTGGTGGCCATCTTCCCGACCAATCCCGCCGAGGACGAGAAAAGCCCTATTGCGAGCGTGCTGCCGAGGGCCACCCGCAGCGGGATCTTCAGCACATACAACATGGTGGGTATGAGTATGAACGCGCCGCCCTGCCCCACCAGGCCGATGGAAAATCCGAGGACAATGCCGATCACGATCGCGGTGGGTTTATGGAAAACCACGTGTTCCTCGGTCAGTTCGTCCTGATGATAACTTCGGGGGATGAGCATCATCGCCGCCGCGATCAAGGCCAGGGTCGCGAAGACCATAAGCAGAGGTCCGTCCGGCATCTTCTTCGACACCAGCGCGCCGATCAGCGATGAGAGGAACAGGGAAAAACCGAGTGTAAGCACTAATGACTTGTTCACCAGCGCGTTCTTGTTGTAGTAGAACATTGCCGTGAGCGCGGAGAAAAAGCCCTGGATCATCGTGAGGCCGGTGATGCTTTTGACATCTATTCCGCCGAAACCCAGAAGCGGCGGCACATAGAGCAAAAGCGGAAACATGACGATGCCTCCGCCTATCCCGAGCAGTCCCGAGAGAAAGCCGACGGCTGCGCCGACCAGCGCCAGAAAGGCAACAAAGGTCGCGTCCATTTATTTCTCCACGAAGATCCGCTTCGGTCCTTTTTCATCCCCCTCGAGCACGTCGCCGATATGGGCCGCCAGGATATGCTCCGTCCGCAGGGCCGCAATGAGCTTGTTCTTTCTGACCTGAGGCACAAACATCAATAGACCGCCCGACGTTTGCGCGTCGTTCATCAGGAGCCGGTCGGTCATGGAAACATCGCTGCTCCACTCCACGGAAGGATCATAGTTCCGCAGATTGCCCCTCGTGCCGCCCGGCGCCACGCCCTTCTCCGCCAACTTCACCGCCTCCTCGAAAACAGGGACCTGGCGTGCGTGGAGCCTGGCCGAGCATTTGCTCGCCGTGAGCACCTCGTTCAGATGGCCGATCAGGCCGAAGCCCGTGATGTCCGTGGCCGTACTGACGCCCGTTTCAAGCATGAGCTCGCCCGCCCTTTTATTCAGCGTTGCCATGGATTTGGTGAACGCGTCAGCGGTCGCCGCGCTGCATTTCCCGGACTTGATCCCTGTTGAGATCACGCCGGTGCCGATCATCTTGGTCAGGATCAGGGCATCACCCGGCCTCGCTTTTGTGTTGTCGAGTATTTTATCGGGGTGGATGGAACCCAGCACGGCATATCCGAATTTCGGTTCCTTGTCCTTGATGGTATGACCGCCGATGATGGCGACCCCGGCCTCGGTCATCTTGTCAATGCCCCCCTGCATGATCCGCTTGTTGAGCTCGGCGAACTCCGGGCCTGGGGGAAGCGCGGCGATGTTCAGGGAGACGAGCGGCTTGCCGCCCATCGCATAGACGTCCGACAGCGAGTTGGCAGCCGCGATCGCGCCGAACCAGTACGGGTCATCGACGATGGGCGTGAAGAAATCAGCGGTAAAGACCATCGCAAGGTCGTCCGATACGCGGTAAACACCCGCATCGTCTGCATTCGAATATCCCACAAGCACGTTCGGGTCTATGATCTTCGGTAATTGTCCCAGTACCTGGGACAGTTCAGCAGGGCTGAACTTTGCCGCTCAACCAGCGCAGCTGGAAAGTTGTGTAAGCTTTATTTCCATGAGCTCTGCCCTCCCATCTTCAAATAGCATCAACAAACTTTATCGTCTTCTCTCACCCGGATAGCTTCCTTTTTTTGTCACCGGGCAGCAGGCCGGCGCCGGGATATCCTCTTCATATTCTTTTTTCAGGAGTTCAAGCAGGTCGGGAATGAGGGATTCTTTGAGAAAGTAGCATTTGAGCCTGCCGTCCACGAAGAAGTCGATGAGGCCGTTTGAACGGAGCAGCGCGAGATGCTGCGACACGTTCGGCTGACTGATGTCGAGAGACTCCTCGAAATCGCTCACGCACTTCACGCCCTGCACAAGGTCTTCAAGGATTTTTATCCTTATGGGGTGGGCAATGATTTTCAGGATTTCGATTCGTTTCTCTATGGGGACCATGGTGCGACCTCGTTCCGCGGTAAAAAAACAGCTGTGTACTCAGACTCGTATGAATATTATTGTTTTTTGCGCGAATGTCAATGAATACTTTGCTACAAAGATATCTGATTTACATGGCGGAAGAAGGACAACTGGAGGGATAGGGATACGGCAAGTGCACGCATCTCATTGAGTTATGAGTGTATCAAAATTCATACCGAACCTGGGTATATACATTGTCGTCCTTCGAGAATTGTCCGAACTGGCTCCAGGGCTTACCGCCGCCGAAGACATTGCCGCCGAGCGCTATCCATACCGAATCTGTAAGGTTGTATTTCACTTCGGGGTTCAGCAGGTAGTCTCTGTCCGAAAGGCCGTAGAACGCGAAGAAGGAGAGTCTCAGGGTCTGATGAATCATGAATTGCGTGAGTCGCACGGAAGTAAGCTGATGAAGACGCTTCTCCTGCGGGATACCGGAGGGGAGATTCTGAACATAGGCTGAATAATCCTGCATATGCTCGCCGTAATACTGGAGCCCCAGCGTGAAGTCCTCCCAAAGCTGTCGCTGATATCCGATTAGGTACCGCATCTGCGAATTGGGTATCATCGGATCAGCGCCATGCCGGTCCTGGCGCGAATCGTAGTAGCCTGTTTCCAGACTCAGGACGCCGTCCAATGCCCTGCCCTGAACGCTCGCGCCATATACTGTAAGTTCAGGATAGAATAGTGTGAGCTTGGTCGGCGCCACGGGATTGTCCGGCATGATAGAAGGTTGGCGTGAGAAACCGTGATAGTAATACAGTGAGGTATCGAATCCGGCCACATCGCGATACACGCGTAAGGCCGTCTCCGCCTTGTGAAAGTCTCTGTAGGGATCTTGTGTTTCCCTGTTCGTGATACCCGCCAGCGGATCGAACATCCAGAATCTATTCGGGTCAGGATAATTGTTCGGTTCAAAATAGGGCGTGGCAATGAACTCGAAATTGACAAAGCCCGGATAGAGTCCGACCTTCGCGCCGTCAATGCCTTTTTTCAGATATTCCATGGGTCTGCCCGAGAAGAATGCCTCGTAATCCTTGGGGAAAACATCATTAATGAACAGCAGGTCTCCGACGCCCCAGGTGATGACCTGCCTGCCGACGCGCGCATCCCATTTCTCCGAGGTGTAATCGGCATAACCCTCCCGTAATTCCAGAATGGAATGTTTTTCAATGTTGTCGTGAAACGCGTCGCCCTTGATGAACATGCGGAACGGATCAGCAGTGGCTTCAAGCTTCATCTGTGCCCGCTCCTCAGACCACTTGAAATCCTTCCCGTCAGGATTGTCTCCAGCTGTATTAACTGAATAATTCCCCTGCACAAAGCCGTGAAGGGAGAAGTCGGATGCGAAGGCAGAAGAGAAAAACAGCAACACCATTGCTGTAAGAGAAAGAAGATATTTCGGTTTTTTCTCAATCATTCGTTCCTCCGGATACCTTGCTTGCACGGATGCATATAAACCCCGCATCTTCCGAGAGGCCCGGATGCGCTTCCTCTCGGTGCAAATTATTTGACGGCGGTTGAAAGAGGGATGAGGTAGAGGCCTCAATATTCAGTCCGGCCGTCTTAAGCATGGCTGAAAGTTCAGCTGCGCTGTAAAACCGCGCATGCCTGTATATTGGATGGCCTTCAGTTTTTTTCCGCATATAGAGCTCTCCCCATGCGCTCTCCCGGCTGATGATCCCGACCAACACGCATCCTCCCGGTTTCAGCACCCTTTCCGTCTCCGAGAGCACCTTCTCGGGGTTTTCGACAAAACAAAGCGTGAAGAGGATAAAGACCGCGCCGAATGACGCATCAGCAAACGGGATATCCTCGCCTGTTGCTCTCTGCGCTTTAACGCCGCGTTTTCTTGCGAAAGTCAACGCCTGCTCGGACATATCTATACCCTCATCGATCTCCAATTCCATTGCAAATCGACCAGTCCCGATGCCGATTTCCAGGAATGGGTGTTCGAGAATTATCGTGTGCGGTAGTATTGCATCAACCTCAGACGCAAAGAGCGCGCTCCCTTCGGCTGATTCAAACCATTTGTCGTACTCAGCCGCATGAGCATCAAACGCCTCTGATGCCTTACTCATTCAATCCACCTCTTCGGCGGCTGCTTGAGATACCGCTCGGTAAACAGACTGTCTTCAATTCCAACATTGTAGTCAGCCTTGAGAAACGACACTTCGGTCATATGTCCGCTTAACAGGTTTTTCATCGAGCGTTTAGTGATCGTGGGATGGCCCTTTACGTCCTTGATCTCGTCTGCGCTGAAGACTCTGTATAACTCGCTCTTCTTGTCGTAATACTCTTCCTTGATCGGCAAGAAGGTCGTTTTATCTATCCATGAAAGTTTGTAGCTATATTCCATCTCCGCTGCCTTGGGGGTACTCTTGATGACCGTACAGTCATGATCTCCTATTTTTTCTTCCTTTACGACGGCATGAGTATCATCGTCCAAATTCCTGCCCGAGATATCTTCGTAGGTGAAGTCGGAGCCCACGAAGCTAGACCGCTTGTCCTGAGCAGCGATCCGCCTGACCATGTTGATGGCGGGGACAAAGAGCCACCGGTCGGCGTCCTTGCCCGGATACTTGTAGACCATGAACGTCATGTTCCGCACGTCCGCAGGCTGAAAGAAATACATGAAATATTTTTGCTCGCCGCCGGGCTGGCCGTAGTTCTTCCTGAGCATCATCATTTCACGCACCCGTTCCTGACCGCCTTTGCTGATGAGCTTCATCATGACCCGCGCTTTCAGATCAGCGCCGGGGTAGAGAAACGATGCCTGGGATTTCTTCATGATCTCTTCCGCGTTCATGGCGTGGACATTACTCGACACCATCATGGCCGCAAACAGGACAGCCGTCAATATGAGAAACTTTTTCATCGCACCTCTCCTTTGAAAAGCCAGCCCTGCGTTAGGGTAATAAGGGCGGGCAGATATAGTATCGTCATCAACGCGCTCAGCAGCATCATACTAACGATGAACGCGCCGACGGTTATGTACGGCGTAAGCGGCGCAAAAAGCATTACAGCGAAGGCCGCGGCAAAAAGGATCGCGTTCCGGATGATGCCCTTGCCCGGCCGTGCGGCGGTCCAGAGCAGAGCGTCGGTCAATGATTCACTTGGCGTCTCTTTCATTCGTTGCCGCAGCCTGCTGACAAAATGGATGGCGAAATCAACGGCCATACCGAGTGAGAGGCAGCTCATGACCGAGATAGGCATATCGAAATCTTTTCCGACGAAACCGACAACCCCGTAAATCAGGAGGATCGTAAACAGGAGCGGTATATAGCCAATCATCGCCCATTTGATTGATCGGAAGTCATACGCAAGGATCGCGAAAACGGCAATCAGTGCCAGTATCAGGCCTTTCACCATGTCCCAAAGAACTTCATGGTTCCAGACCAGGTTGAAGTACGCGATGCCTGCGGGCTTGAACTCCATAGGTGTCGGATTTTCTTTCCGGTAATCGTTGACCGTTGCAATGACCGATTCCATTGCCTTTGCGTCCCAGGTCTTAAGCTGCACCCAGATATTTGCTTTGCGGAAAGGATAGTCCGCCACATTGTCAAGATCCGATGGCTTTGCCGACATGGCGAAGAGGAACAAATATTGACCGATCATCTCCTTGTTCTCTGGAACGGCGTCAAACTTCGGATTGTCGTTATGAAGCACGCGGTTGATCCGCTTCACGTAATCCACGACCGAAGTTGTCTTGCCCACAACAGGAAGCTTTTCCAGACGTCGCTGAAGTCCTTCAATGTATCGCATGGCCTCAGGCGTTTTGATGTAATCGTCCTTATCTGAGATCGCCACAATGTAGCCGAGTGACGTTCCGCCCAGGGCCTTGTTCATGACCGTGTCGGCTACGCGCACGTCGCTGCCCTTCTTGAACCATTCAACAAGGTTGTTGTTCACCACTGTCTTCGAAATTCCAATGATGGCCGCAATGACGAGAATAACGCCGACGAGAACGGTCATCAGGGGTTTATGAATGCCAACGCCCGCGAGCTTCCTCAGGAACGACGACATCCCGCCCGCGCTGATGTCTTCAGACCGCGCTATCTTCTCGATCTTTTCATCCTTCACAAATGTGAACATTGCCGGGATGAAGCTGAAGCTCAAAACCCGGAGAGCGATCGTCCCGAACGCCACAAGTCCGCCGAAGACCTTGACCGGAATGATGTTCATGAACAACAACACGCCGAAGCCAGCCGCAGTCGCCAAGGCGGTATTGCGCACTGGACGGCTGACAGCCTGCATCGTAGCGATGATCGCGGCCCGCTTGTCCTTCTTTTCACGAAAGCGGAAATAGAATTCGTTGAAGATGTGCATGCTGTCCGTTGCGATCGCCATAAGGAATACGGGTGCCATGGAACTCATGATATGGATGGGGAAACCGAGTGCGATCAGGAGTCCCATGCTCCATACGATACTGATCATGGCATCCATCATCAGCGTGATCGAGAGGAACAGATCCTTGAACATGAGAAACCGGACTAGCAGCATGACCATTCCAGCTATGGGCGCGAATACGGCCATGAGCTTGAACATGTCCGCGCCGAAGGTGTCGCGCGCCACAGGGTCGCCGGCAACGTAGTATTTTTCGTCGCCGCTCTCATTTTTTACGATCTTCCGGATTTTGTCCGCGATGTCTTTTCCGTTCCCGCCTTTTTCGAGAGGAACATAGATTGCCGTGGTCTTGCCGTCCTTTGATATGATGCGGCCGATGAACAGCGGATTTTCAAAGAGCGCCTTACGCATGGCCGTCATCTCTTTGTCTGTCTTCGGCACTGTTGTCATGAGGGGGCTGACCTTCAGCGTCTCGCCTTCAACAGTCACGTTGTCGATGGTTGTGAAACTCGATACGTCCCGGGCCGCTACGCCTTTGATCTTCAGGATCTCATCGGTGATCCGTTGTATCTTGGCGAGAGTATCGGAATTCAAAATTCCCTTCTCGTTCTGGATGCCGAGGACGATCATGTCCTCATACAGGCCGAAGGTCTTTTCTACTTCATCGTTCCAGACCCGCACGTCCGACGTGGGCGGGAGCATGTTCTTGGGGTTGGTGTCCGTCCTGACTTTCGTGAACTGGGTCAGGAAGAGGAGCGTCAGGATAATCGATAGAGCAACGATGAGTTTGGGGTGGTCAACTGAAAATTCGACCAAAGAAAATTTTTTCATGCACACCTCCTGCAATTTAAATACAAGAATAACGATATTTGCATGTGTCTAAGCTAAAAAGTCAGGTTCATGTCAGCGGGAATCACTGTTTCTTTATAGTATTTTGCAGGATCAGCGACCTTCACGCCGTCGATCAACTGTTTAGGCGAGATGTTGAACAGCGATACGTTCAAGGGGCAGGCAAGGACCGTAGCGCCCTCGGCGATCAGCATGAAGAACAGGTCTTCCACATTGGGAAGGTCCATCTCCTCCATTTTTTTCATCACCGCTTCGCCCTCTTCCTTCGGCTGGTCAGGCAGGCACTTGAGGTCCTTCACTTTTTCCTTATGAACTGCATTGATGCCGCGCGATCCGAAGAACATGGTGACCTTGGAGCCTTCCCGAAGAAGGCTGAGCGCGGTCATGAGGGCGTTGTACACCTGGCAAAGCTCGTCATGAAAACACATGATCGATACATTTTTTATTATTTTTGTCATGGCAATGGATCTCCTTTCATGGCAAGTTGCTCACCCCATTTTTCATCTTCCAAAGAAAGTATTTTTCGAACCCGACCTTCATCCATTTCGCCCAGATAGCCTTCTTCATATAAGAGCTTTGTCTCGGGGGGAGGACCGGGTACGCCTTCATGAAAGCAGCAGTATTTCCCATGTCCATGAGGCAGACGACGCCGAGTTCATCCGCGAGAGGCGGTGTCTTGCCGGTAATATCAGAAGCGATGGTCGCGGCGGCGATCTTCGCCATCTTGACGGTCATGAATCCCGTTTTCGGAACTCCCGTGGGCACCGGCGTAACCTCGGGCGGCGCTATCGCTATCGCAACACCGATGGCAAAGATGTTCTTATGTTTCGTGTGACGGTAGTTCTTGTCCACGGGGATGAAGCCCCTGGGATTGCCAAGCGGCGCAACCGCGGGCACACCCTTGAACGGCGGGGCGATCATGGCGAGTTTGAACGGGAGCTTTGTACCGTCTTTTGATTTGATCTCACCCGGAGTGACTTCCTCGATGGCCTGGCCCACGATCGGCTTGATGTCCTTCTCCGCAAACTCATCCTCGATGAACCGTCTTGATTTGCCAAGTCCGCCCACGCCCATGTGCCCGACGTAAGGCTCTGACGTAAGATAGATGATGGGGACTTTATGCCGCATCTTCCTGCGCCGAAGCTCGGCGTCCATCTCGAATGCAAGTTCGTAGGACGGGCCGAAGCAGCTTACCATCTGCGATGAACCGAGGACTATAGGGCCGGGATTTTCGAGAACGCTCTTCCATATCGCCCCGGTCTTCATTGCATGGTCTATCGAAAAGGCGCTGGCGGTATGTCCTTTGTCGGGTCCAAGGCCGGGTATTTCGTCAAAGGCAAGATGAGCGCCGGTCGATATGACAAGATGATCGTAGGGCAGTTCCCTGCCTTTGGAAGTGATGACCTTCGCGGCGCCCGCGTCAATCTGATTAGCGCCCTCATGGACAAACTCAATCCCTTTGGGCTTCAGGATTTCACTCACCTTAAGCGTGATGTCCTCGGGCTTTCGCCAGCCCATGATGAGCCACGGCAGAGACGGCAGGAACACGAACCGGTCGTCATCGCTCACCACAGTTACATCCGCCTGTTTGCCGAGCAACCGCTTGAGTTCAAAGGCCGCTGTCAATCCCCCGAACGAGCCCCCTAACACAACGATCTTTGCCATAATATTCTCCCCGAGATGACCACATCGCCTTTCGATGACCGGATCGTGGCGAGCGTTTTATCGAGCCGTTTTTTTTCCTCATCGCTTTTCGATGGGAAGGCGTTCGTCTCTATTGATCTCCTGAAATGCTGAACTCCGAAGTCCACGGCCGGCTGGATGTCGACTATGACAAGCGGTTTATTGCTTGCAAGCCATTATCCCCCGACTCAGTGTACACAGGCATGAGTACTGATCATTGACTCAAAATCTGATACCACATTTTGATACCGGTAATGGCGATGATGACGGCGATCACGAGTCGCAGATACTTCGTATTGACCTTCTTGCTCACGCCCCCTCCAAACTGAGCACCCGGTATGGTGCCCACGACAAGAGCGATAGCGGCGGGCCAGAGGACCTGGCCGGTGGCCACCTTGCCAATAGTGCCCGCGAGCGCCCCCAGAAAGACGATCCCAAGTGTGCTGCCGATCACGATCCGCGTTGGGATATTCAGCAAATAGATCATCACCGGAATATAGATGAACGCGCCCGGCGCGCCCACCATGCCTCCGAACACGCCGATGGCGAGGCTCACGGCCATTGCAAGAGGTTTGTTGTACACCAGATCGTCGGGCGCGATGTCCGTACCCTGCTCACGCTTCGGAATAAACATAGTCACTGCGGCGATGACAGCCATGGTCGCGAAGATGGCGAGCAAAAAGGCGCTCTTCGTGAACTGGGAATAGTACGAGCCGATGAGGTTGCCGATCGCATTGCACACGCCCATATATAACAAAAGCGATTTGCTCACGAATTTGTTCTTGTGGTGCACGATCACGCCGGTAAGAGAAGCGAAAAGGACCTGCACCATGCTCACGGCCGCGACCTGTTTCATGTCGAACTGGCCAACGCCGAGAAGCGGCGGCACATAGAGAAGAAGCGGGATCATAAAGATCGCGCCGCCCAAGCCTAATAGTCCGGAAAGGAATCCGCCGCCCAGACCGAGTGAAACAAGGGTGATCAAGAGAGGTATCTCCATTAAGCCTTCCCTCCGCTGTCGCTCAGTAAAGCGGTCTTGAGCGCTTCAAAAGTGACCGTGTCGTTCCTGGCGATGAACCTGCCGTTCACCGCAACCGACGGGCACGGCGGCGGGTCCTTCTCCAGGGCATACTCCGGCGAAGGTTTCTTGATTATGACGACCTCCGCTCCCAATTCCTTTTCCGCCCGACCGGCGGCCTCGGTAATTGAATTTCAGCGCTTTCCCATCGGGTAATTGACATACAACGTAATAACATTCTTCTTCATCTATCGTCTCCTTTCAGTGGATGGGATGGGCGATTATTTTTAACAAATCAACTCATTTATCAATCGGAATCATGGTTTAACCTCACACACGTATGTGGGAAAAGCAATGGACAACAAATTACATGCAAATATTATTATATTATTATGGAAATGTCAATATAAAGTTTTAAATTGATGATGCGGGCATGCGTGGTTTTGTCGGTTTTTAAATCAACTTCTGGCCAAGAAAGAAAAGAAAAATTTGACGCTATCTGTGTTTGAGCTTCCGATAGAGCGCCGGAACAAGGGCGAATGATCCCAGCAGGGCAAAGGACCCGAGCGCCCGGGGCGAAACGACCTCGCTCATGCTGGTGATCGTGGCAAGACTGGCGCCGGCGACGATGAGCATTACGACGCTCGCCGCGATCGCAAGCTTTTTTTGTTCACAGTATCTTCTCGTTCCATGTCGGTAACGACTACTGCCACTTCAGCCATGCCGTGAACAGCGGGACCGCGTCAACCCGTCTTCCGCGGTTGGCTCGTAAAAACGGCCTGATAATCATATAAGAATATTTGCATATATATGCCCTATAAACATCCCCGCTGCGTTTGCAGCGGGGATTGCATGGCTTGGAACGTGAGATTCATAGCAGCGGCTATGACGACCGCTTTATAGTTTTGTTGCGGGGTCGGCCTTGCGGAACTGTTGAACAGCGAGACGTTCAAGGGACAGGAGAGCTCGTGAATGTTTCGTTTCTTCCCGCTGTCCGGGTGTATGACCTTTATCTGCCCTTCACGAACAGGTCCGGATAGGGCCAGCCGTCGATCCCGCCTTCCAGAATGAAGAGCCTGGTTTCCGGTACGCCTTTGGACTTCAGGTAGTCATATGAATTGAGGGCGCCGCCTTTGCCCTTTGGACAGATGATGACCACATCGCCTTTCGATGACCGGATCGTGGCGAGCGTTTTATCGAGCCGTTTTTTTTCCTCATCGCTTTTCGATGGGAAGGCGTTCGTCTCTATTGATCCCCTGAAATGCTGAACTCCGAAGTCCACGGCCGGCTGGATGTCGACTATGACAAGCGGTTTATTGCTTGCAAGCCATTGTTTAAAGATGTCCGGCTTCACATAATTCGCCGCCAATGCTGCATACGGAACAAGGAGCAGAGCAACAAGCGCCAAACACAACGTAATCATCTTTCGTTTCATCAAGGACCTCCTCTGTAGTTGAATTTATTTTTAAGCGGTCAATAACTGCCGCCTCAGTGGCATCCATCGTCTTCTTTCATCTGTAAATCCTTGCAACTGATTGTATTATCGTAGTTTGTAGGGCAAGGCTTTAGCCTTGCTGATCACCGACAGCCGCAACCCTGAAGGGTTGCCCTACAAAAACAATGAATTTACATCCTCCGTTGTGAACGTCAGTTCATGGACGCTTCATCAGATGCAAGCGCCTTTTTTCTTCGCCGGACAACATGCCGGTAGAGCGTAAAAAATTCTGCGCAACAGAGCGACAACTCATTTTTTTCGGACACCCTCGATCAGCTGATAGGTATCATGCTTCACATAACGGATTCCGGTTACGATCAAGTCCGGATTGCTCTGAACATGCGCCAGAGTCCGCCGGTCGAAGCGCGCGCCGTATACTTTTTCAACAAAGCGCGCAAAACGGTCCTGGCGCTTTCTCAATTGCGGAATATCCGAATACTTCATTTCCAGAAGGCGGAATCTGCCTCCGGGTTTCAGCACGCGGGCGAACTCCGCGATCGCCTGGTCCTGTAGTTCATCGGGCAGGACGCAGCAGAGAAAGAATGAAACCAGCCAGTCGTAGTGGTCCGATGGAACGGACTCCATTCTGCAGGCATCTTCATGGACGAACCGGACGGTACATGAGGCCTCGTTGCACCGTTTCGAAGCGCGCCTCAGCATGGCCGGGCTGAAATCCACGGCGGTCAGGTTGACCCCTGGCTGGTAATATTTCAGGTTTCGCCCTGTCCCTATCCCCGCTTCCAGCACCTCGCCGCTCATGTCACCCACAAGCCCCGGCCTCCATTTCCGATACTGGCGTTCCCAGGGGTAATCCAGGAGATCATAGAGCCACGCGGTGACGGCATACCGCTTTTGATTCAGGAGATTCAGTTCATGCAGGTTCAGTGCCTTTATCTTCATATAGTCACAAGCAAATCACGCGCAATTGCAGGGGCGGCGGGAGATATTTTCCCACGTTTCTTCATCAATCCGGTCAGCATACTCCTTGATCGAAAAATCCTTGCCGCACGACGTGCAGCGAAAGGTGATGGTGCGTCAGCCGATCCGAAGCTCGACTTTTTTACCGCACGATTTGCATTTCATGAAAGCCTCAAAAAGGACAGGGGCCGGAAGCCGGTATCCGGGGATCAGGAGAAAAGCGCGTTACGACCCCATAACGCTCCGCTGCCGGCTCTTTAAATTCCGCTGTTTTTATTCCACCACGTCCAGCTTGATCGACAACTCCCGGAGTTGGGCGGTGGCGACCCGCGACGGCGCTTCGGTCATGAGACAGATGGCCTTCTGCGTCTTGGGGAACGCGATAACGTCGCGGATGGACGTGGCGCCCGTCAGGATCGCCGTGAGCCGGTCGAGGCCAAAGGCCAGCCCGCCGTGGGGCGGCGCGCCGAACTCGAGCGCTTCGAGCAGGAACCCGAACTTCTTCCGAGCGTCCTCTTCGGCTATGTTCAGCAATGCGAACAACTGCGACTGGACCTCCGACCGGTGGATACGGATGCTGCCGCCGCCGATCTCGGCGCCGTTCAGCACGATGTCATAGGCCCGGGCCCTCACCTTGAGCGGATCGGTCTTCATGAATCCAAGGTCTTCTTCCCGGGGCGCGGTAAACGGATGGTGCATGGCGTCGTACCGCTTTTCCCCGGCATTCCACTCCACCAGCGGAAAGTCCGTGACCCAGAGAAAGTTCAGCCTGCATTCATCGATGAGCTTCAGCCGTTTGCCCATGAGCAGCCTCAGATAGCCGAGTGTCTCGGCAACGATCTTCGGACTGTCGGCAATGAACATCATGAGGTCGCCGGGCTTTGCCGAAAGCCTCTCGGCAATGGATTTTACCTGACCGTCCTTGAAGAACTTGGCGATCGGCGATTCAAAGCCGCCTGCTGTCACCTTGATCCAGGCCAGGCCCTTCGCGCCGAAGAGCTTTGCCTCATTCGTGAGGTCGTCCACTTCCTTGCGGGAAAGCTTCGCCATGCCCGGCGCGGCAAAACCTCTCACCTGCCCGCCGAGTTCCACGGCCTGAAGAAACACTTTGAACTCCGATGCCTTCGCGATATCGGAAATATCCTTCAGTTCAAGCCCGAAGCGCGTGTCAGGCTTGTCCGAACCAAAGCGGTCCATGGCCTCATGGTACGAGAGCCGTGGGAACGGGATCGGGATATCGACCCCCTTCACTTCCCGTAAAATTTCAGCGAGGAGCGCCTCCATGAGCGCGATGATATCGTCCTCGTCGATAAAGGACATCTCAAGATCGATCTGCGTGAACTCGGGCTGGCGGTCTGCCCGCAAGTCCTCGTCGCGGAAACACTTCACGATCTGGTAGTAGCGCTCGAACCCGGCCACCATCAGGATCTGTTTAAAGAGTTGGGGCGACTGCGGCAGCGCGTAGAACATGCCGGGATTCACCCTGCTCGGGACCAAGTAGTCCCGCGCGCCCTCAGGCGTGCTCTTGGTCAAAAAAGGCGTTTCAATATCGATGAAGCCGTTGTTGTCGAGAAAGCGCCGCACGGTCTGCGTGATCAGATGCCGTGCGATGAAGACGCTCTGGAGGCTCGGCCGGCGCAGGTCGAGGTATCGGTACTTCAACCTGAGGTTCTCGGCCACAGTTGTCTCGTCCTCGATCATGAAAGGCAGGGCCTTTGATTCGTTCAGGATCACCAGATCGCTCGCCACCACTTCGATCTCTCCGGTAGGAAGCTTCGAGTTCACGGTACTGTCCGGCCGGAGCGAGATGGTACCGGTGACGGCGAGCACGTACTCGCTCCTGACGTCATGTGCCCGCGCGTGTGCATCCGCTGCCGTCACGGGATTGAAGACCACCTGTGTGATGCCTCCGCGGTCGCGAAGGTCGATGAAGATAAGCCCGCCGTGGTCCCTTCTCGTATGCACCCAACCCATGAGCGTCACGACCGCGCCGACGTCTTTTTTTGCAAGCTCACCGCAGTTATGCGTCTTCTTGTGAAGTTTCATGTGACCGTGCCCCTCTCGAATTGATGCAAAACAGGCTGGATAATAGCACTCAACACGCACGCAAGTCAAGCACACGTTGCACGGGAGTGGGGCGACAGGATTGGAGAAGCAGCGGCCGGGTTAACGACACCAGGGGTCGGGAACGGCACGAGAACGCTCGCCCAGGCGGCTTAACCAATGCGTTGCCACAGCGGGGATGGATAATTTGTTCGCAGCGGGAAACCGCAGGGTTAAATTTCCCACTTTGTCGCAAGAACATCATCCTTGTGCGTCTCGAAGATCTCTCGGAATTTTTCAGAGGAGTTTTTAAAGGCGTCAAGAACCTGGGGATCAAAGTGCTCCGGCATGGTCCTCCCATCGCCCTTAGTGATGATGTCGAAAGCCACTTCGTGGTCCAGTGCCGGTTTGTACGGCCTTTTGCTCCGGAGAGCGTCGTACTGGTCCGCAATATTCATGAGCCTGGCGGCCGGCGGTATTTCTTCGCCTTTTAACCCGGCTGGATACCCCTTGCCGTCCCACCGTTCGTGGTGGCAACGGGCGATTTTCTCCGCCATTTTGAGATACGGCGACTCGGAACTGTGAAGGATTTTAGCGCCGATGCTCGTATGGGTCTTCATGATTTCCCACTCCCCGGGGTCCAGCTTTCCGGGCTTCAGGAGGATCGAATCGGGGATGCCGACCTTGCCGATATCATGCATGGGGGCGGCATAAAATATATAATTTTGATATTCCTGGTCCATTCCCATGCGCTCCGCAAGTATGCGGGTATAATAACCAACCCGCCGTATGTGCGCGCCGGTTTCTTCATCCTTATATTCCGAGGTGACGGCAAGGCGGTAGACGGTCTCAATATAGCCTGCGCTTATCTTCTGGTGCGCCGTGTCCAGTTTTTCGAAGGCCGAGCTCAGCTCCCGCGTCCTTTCCGCGACCTGGCCTTCGAGCGTTATAGAATAATTCTTCAGGAAATCGTGGTATTGCTTTATTTGCAAATTATTCCTGAGCCGCAGCGCCAGCTCTTCCGCATCGATCGGCTTTGTCAGAAAATCATTGGCCCCTTTGGAAATTCCCGTCAGCCTGTCCTTCCGCGAGTCGAGGGCTGTTACAATAATTATCGGAATATGCCGGGTAAGAGTGTTTTGTTTGAGTTTTTCCGTTGCCTCGAAGCCGTTCATATCCGGCATCATCACATCCATGAGAACCACGTCGGGCATATGGCGTTTGACCTGATCTATTGCTTCAAGCCCGGTCCGCGCAGCGAGCGTTTCATACCCGAGGTTTTCACAGAGCGCGCTCAGGAGCTTTACGTTCTTTCCTTCATCGTCAACCACGAGAATTTTCGGTGTTTTTGTCCTGCCCTCCGACCAGTCCATGATACAATCTCCTTCTTTCCCCGGCTGTCCGCGGGGATTACACGTATTTTTTTATGGTTTCGAGGAACTCCGGAATATTTATCGGTTTTGAGATATGCGCGGCAAACCCCTGTGACAGAAACCGTTCAATATCCCCTTTCATCGCATAGCCGGTAAGCGCTATAAACGGGATTACTTTCTGACGCGGGATCTCTTGTATTTTTTTAAGCGCCGTAATTCCGTCCATCCCCGGCAATTGAATGTCCATGAGGACAAGATCCGGCTCTTCGCTCTTCGCCATCTCGACAGCCTCAATGCCGTTGCCCGCCTCAATGACCCGATAGCCGTTTGACGACACTAGTTCGCTGAAGAGCTTAAGATTTGCTTTATCATCTTCGACAATAAGGATTGTTTTCATGGTCCCTCCAGCTCAAACATGCATACTCTCGAGCCTCTTGCAAAAGTCAAAAACTACCCTTCGACAAGCTCAGGGCGAACAGATGTAGGATTGATATCATTGCCTTTTTACCGTTCGTGGTGAGCCTGTCGAACCACCTCCACGACTTTTGCAAGAGGCTCTTATATCAATGCGGGCCGCCTCAACTATTTTCAATCGGTCTGACAGGAATGAGAAAAGTGAACTTAGTCGTTTTACCGGTTTCGCTCTCCACCCATATCCTCCCACCGTGAAACTCCACAATCCTCCTGCACAGGGCAAGGCCGAGTCCCGTGCCATGGTATTTCTTGTTATAGATGCTATCGAGCTGCTGGAACGGCTTGAAAAGCTTCGGGATGTCCTCGGCCTTTATGCCGGGACCTTCGTTCTCCACGCTGATCTCGACGCATTCCCCGTCGGTGCGGCCTGTGGCCGCCTGTTCTCCGCACTCCGCGCGCCGGGCGCGTACGCGCACGGCGCCGCCGTCATGGGTGAATTTCACCGCATTGCTCAACAGGTTAAGCAATACCTGACGGATCCTCCTTTCATCCGCATGAACGGGGCCGAGCCTTTCATCGATTTCCGTGATTATTTTCATGCCGTGTTTTATCGTCTTCTCCCTGAAAAGAACCAGGACCCTTTCAACCGTCTCCCTCACGGCCATTTCTCCATACTCAAGCTCCATCTTTCCCGCCTCTACCTTGCTGAGGTCGAGGATATCGTTGATCAGCGAAAGGAGGAGGCTGCCGCTCTCGTGGATGTCCCTGAGATACTCTTGCTGCTTCGGAGTGAGTTCACCCGTCATCCCCCTCGACATCATCTCTGAAAACCCCATTATCGCGTTCAGGGGCGTCCGCAGCTCATGGGACATGTTCGCCAGGAATTCGCTCTTTGCCCTGTCGGCGGACTCCGCGATCAGCTTTGCCCCCTCCGCCTCCATCCTCCGCATTTCCAGCTCCCTGTTTGTCGTCTGAAGCTCCAGATTAGCATCCTCAAGCTCCCGTGTCCTCTGGGCTACCTTTTTCTCCAGGCCTTCCACAAGTCGGGCGTTTTCAACGGCGGTAGCCGCCTGATTGGCGAATACCCGAAAGACCTCTGCCCTGTCTTTTGTAAAAAACCCCTCCTCGCTGCTGTAAAAATTGATCGCCCCCATTATGCCGCCTTCAGAAGTAATCATGGGTATTGCCATTGATGACCGAAAGCCCTTCTGCAGCGCCGCTTCTCTCCATAGGGAATACCGGTGGTTTTCCCGGATGTCGTTTATTACCTGCGGCTTTTTTGTCTTTATTGCCGTGCCGGTAGGCCCCATCCCAGTAGGGGAGTCGTCCCAGGTGACCTTGACGCTTGCCAGGTAACCGTCATCAAAACCCGACTGCGCAGCGGGCTTCACATCATAGTCGCCTTCTTCTATGAACCCGAGCCATACCATCCGCAGGCCGAACTTTCTGACCGCAATATCGCAAATGGCCTCATAAAGTTTCCCCGTAGTAGTTACCGCGGTAAGAATAACATTAGATGCATCCGCAAGCGCCAAAAGCTCCTCACTATGCCTCTTTATTGCTTCCTCTGTCTGCTTACGCTCGGTGATGTCTCTTAGAATGCCTGCCAAAGCGATGGTTTTCCCGTTTGCGTCTTTGACAGGCGAGGTCGTCAGGAGAGCAGGATATTCAGATCCGTCTTTTCTTATATTAACAACCTCTCCAAACCATCCTCCTGCAAGAGTATTTCTGAATATCTTCTCACCAAGCCCGGAAGGATTATGGGGAGACTGCATAAGAGAAAAATGCAGACCGACAAATTCGTCCTGAAAGTACCCGAGCTGTCTCAAGAGTTCCGGATTGGCGTGGAGTATCACACCTTCCACGTCGGTAATGGCTATCCCGTCGTTACTGCTGTCGAGTGTATGAGCAAACAACGAAATCTGTCTGAGGCTGATCGCACTCTCAAGATTCACGGCAATAATATCGGCCATCAACCTGAAGAGGATTTTTTCTTCATCCGAAAGCGTCATGTGCGCCGGCAGATACAGGCAGAGAACACCCAGCACTTTTCCCTTTGATTTGAGGGGGAGGCTGATATGTCCGTGGCCCCTCATTGCAGGATACCGCCGCGAATGTCTTTCATCCGTGAAGCAGTCATCTGAAATGATGTCTTCACCACGGTCAGCCGCAAGACCGCAGAGACATTCGCCAAAGGGGACCGTTGCCTCCATTCGCGCGAATTCCTCTGTCAATCCCCGGTAGGCGGCAAGGTTGAGCGTCCGTGTCTTTTCATCGGCCAGGAAAAAAGCCCCCTTCTTATCGATATGCAAACGCCCGATGTTCAGCACCGCATCCAGTGCCTGGTTGACGATGTCGTCCACCGATAATGAGCTGCTCAACGTCAAAGACAACTTATTGAGGATCTCGAGGTCGTCCTTTTTCGAGCGTATTTCGTTCAAAAGACGCGCATTATTGATAGCGAGTGCCGCGGTGTTCGCAATGGTTGATGCAATTTTCTCATCCTCTCCGGTAAAGCCGCCCCCTTCCAGCTTGTCCGCAAAAAACAGCCTGCCGATGATCTTGTCGCCCAGGCTGATGGGGATGCCGAGAAAGGACTTCATCGGGGGGTGCCCTTCCGGGAACCCGATGGAAGCGGGATGTTTTGACAGGTCATCAAGACGGAGCGGCTTGCCTTCCTGGAGGAGATGCGCCAGCAGCCCTTTTCCCCGCGGCAATCCGTGTCTCTTCATCATGCCTTCAAACGTCAGAGGATCAAGACCCGAGGGCACAAAATATTCATATTCTCCCTGTTTGTTTAAAACGCCTATTGCGGCATATCGGCAATCTAACAGGTGACGGGCATTATCCACAATCTTGCCGAGAAGGGCATCAGTGTTGAGCTCGCTCAGAATGTCTTTTGATACTTCGTGCATCGTCGTGACGTTCTTAAGGAGCCTCGCATTCTCTTCACAGGCGCTCTTCAGGTCCCGGGTCGCTTCCTGCTGATGTTTCAGCAAAGGACGGATGACCAGGTATCCGAGCAGGGAAGCCGTGATGAGCCCGAGCGCTAAAGGATCGAGGATGGCAATGAAGAACGTGGGAAACCGTCGTTCGAGGCGCAGCGCATATATGCCGAACATGATGGCAAGTTCCACACTGGAGATAGTAATGATGAACCTCAACCAGATGTTGCATGGTCCGAGGGTGAGATGTTTTTTCCGCATGAGCATGGGGTTTCCCGGTTATTAACGGTCTTATAATTGAGCCTCTTGCAAAAGTCAAAAACTACCCTTCGACAAGCTCAGGGCGAACGGATGTAGGATTGATATCATTGCCTTTTTACCGTTCGTGGTGAGCCTGTCGAACCACCTCCACGACTTTTGCAAGAGGCTCAATTTATAAACTATAGCAAATTTCTTGCGTCCTTGCCTTGTATATGCGCGGTCCGTTTGGGGAACGGACCCTCCGCTTTTGCGGGGCTTGTTGACCAAACGCGCTGTTTTTGTAGCGACCCCATTTTCATTGACTTGAGGCGCGTCTTCTGCTATGAATGGAACATTCAGGGACAGGGAAAATGATGGCAAACATCTTCATCATAGGCATAGGCGGGTTTCTTGGCGCGATCTCGCGGTACGGGGTCGCCCTCTGGATCGGCCAGCGGTGGGGACGCGGCTTTCCCCTCGGCACGTTGGTGATCAACGTGAGCGGCAGCTTCCTCATCGGCCTGCTCATGTCGCTCCTCACCGAACGGTTCACGGTGAACCCGCAATGGCGCTTGCTGCTCGTCGTGGGGTTCCTCGGCGCGTATACCACGTTCTCCACCTTCGAGTACGAAACCGGCGCGCTCCTGAAAGACAGCGAATGGCTGATCGCCGGATTGAATGTCGTGTTGAGCGTCTTCGCCGGGTTTATCGCATTGAAACTCGGCGAGGTCATTGCGAAGAGCGTATAATTGATGAATGCGACAATTCTAATTTAACCGCCGAGACGCAGAGAAAATCTTTTTATTATTATTAATATGTATTTCTCAGCGTCTCAGCGCCTCCGCGGTGGATTATGACTTTATAGCTCATCATACTTTAAGTAAGGAGTATTTCATGATCAATCCCGGCCCGGCAAAAAAGCTGACTATCTACATCGATGAGACCGAGAAGCTCCACGGCAAGCCCGTGTATGAAACGGTTTTGGACATCCTGGCGCAACGGAAAATAGCCGGGGCCAGCGTGTTCCGCGGTATTGCGGGTTATGGAAGCCATGGCAAGCTCCATACCGCCAAGATCCTGGAGCTCTCCACCACGCTCCCGGTCAAGATCGAAATTGTGGATTCCGAGGAAATGATCAATATCATCCTGGCAGAGATCGGTTCCGTCGTCGAACATGGACTTATTGAAGTGAGCGACACGAACATCATAATGGGAAAAACGCTGAAAAGATGACGATACTCCTGACTCCGAACTCCGAACTGACTTTAAGAATCACTCTTTCCACCCATGGTTGCCGATCAGCGGAACGAACACGCACGGGATGCTGCGTGAGGTGACCATGCCTTCCGCGGTCCTGACCACCGTGATAAGCTGCTGTCCATACCGGTCTCCCACGGGGATCACCATCCTGCCGCCCTCTTTGAGCTGTTCCACAAGCGGCGCCGGAATATCGGGTGAACCCGCCGTCACGATGATCGCATCAAAAGGCGCCATCTCCTTCCATCCGTAGGTGCCGTCGTATATTTTTATCGCGACCCGTTTATACCCCAGCCGATCGAGCTGCACCCTGGTCTTGTCCGCCAGTGTCTTGATACGCTCCACGGTATAGACCTTCTCACACAACTCCGCGAGCACCGCAGCCTGGTAGCCTGACCCCGTCCCGATCTCGAGTACCCGTTCCGGGCCCTTGAGGCCGAGGAGTTCGGTCATGAGCGCGACCATGTAAGGCTGGGACATTGTCTGGCCTTCGCCGAGCGGAAGCGCGCTGTCGCTGTATGCCATACCGCGGATGGCCTCGGGCAGAAACTCATGGCGGGGTATTTTGCGCATGGTCGCGAGAACACGCTCGTCTTTTACCCCCCGGCTGACGAGCTGCTCGTCCACCATCCTGCCGCGTTCCTTTTCATAGTTGATCACTCGTTGCTCCTTCGAGTCCCGGGCTGCGCATAGGACATCGCTTCCATGGATTTCAGTTTGTCGAACGCGGCGTAGTCCGTCATGTCGAGGTGAATTGGCGTAATCGAGACCATCTTGCGGTCAACAGCGTCGAGGTCCGTGCCCTCCTCCCGCTCCCAATCCGGCTCGCCGCCCCCGATCCAGTAATATTTCTTCCCCCGAGGATCCACGCGTTCCACGGTCATCTGGTGATAGATGCGTTTGCCAAGCCGGGTAATGCGCGTCCCCAGCACTTCGGAGAGCGGAAGGTTCGGAACATTGATATTGAGGAGCGTGCCTGCGGGAATCCCCTGTTCAAGTATCCGCCGGGCGGCACAGAGGGCCACCTCCGCCGCCTCGGCAAAACGGAAATCATTACGCCCGTTGAGTGAAACGGCCAGGGAAGGGATCCCCAGCAGAATGCCTTCGATGGCCCCCGCGACGGTCCCCGAATAGGTGACATCGTCCCCAAGGTTCGGCCCCTTGTTGATGCCGGAGACCACAAGCCGCGGCGTCTCCTTGAGCAAACCCTTGACCGCGATGTTCACGCAGTCGGTTGTCGTGCCATTGACGCTGTACATCGACTCCTTGAGTTCTTCGATCAGAAGCGGCCGGTGGAGCGTCATTGAATGGCCCGCCGCGCTCCGTTCCCGGTCAGGGGCAACGATCACCACCGAGTCAAGTTCACGCAAATGCCTGGCGAGGACCTGGATGCCCGGGGAGTACACGCCGTCGTCGTTCGTTACGAGGATCATGGTTAAACCTCTCTGTATCGATGTCGATAGTGCAGATGGGTCACCTGTGGTTTATACAATAAAAGGCCGGGCAATGTAAAGGGGAAAGAGAGCATGATGAGATCGCACGCCGCGAAGCGGTCGGCGTGGAACGAATTGCTGATTATTTCTCATTCTTTCCGGGTTTGCAGCTTCGATTCGATAGCACGGGGATCACGGGCGCCGTGGAAAAGGGCAGTTACGATAATTTGATTGTCGTTGATTATGAAATAGATTGCGTAAGGGAAGCGCCGGAGCAGGCAACGTCTGAATTCCTGGTGAACTTTCCGGTACATGAGGGGGTTTCTGGGAATATCCACGACACAGGCATAAAACATTTGAGGAAACTCTGCGCCAAGTCCTGGCGATTTCGATTCATACCATGAATAGCCGCCGATAGCATCATCTTCGACTTCTGGCAGAAAGCGAAGGGCATATGTCATCTCCTTTTTTCTACTCTCGCTCTGAGCTCATCAAGAGAAAGGAGGGCGCCGGGCGAAGATTGAAATCGCTTGTACCGCTTGTCGAGCTCGGCTTTGTGGCTTTCCGGCACAGGTATGGAAGCGTCATCAGCAGAGATATTGTCCCAAAGATCCTCAACCAGTAGAATCTTTTCAGGGGTGCTTAATTTTGATATTTCGGGAAGGTCTTTAACGCGCATACATTGCCTCCTTTTGCGGCGACTGATATAATAATATCATTTTGATTGAAAATTTACAATGGACATCAATCTTCAGTACGCGCACGGTTTCATGAAATTGTAAAGTCTGGCCCCTCGGCCCAATCAATGACCGCTGGGCTATACTGATCACAACGAATTGTTCAATCCTGCCAGCCTTGCCAAATTTTTACGGTCCATAGTAACAGCGATCAAAAACAAAAACTACTATAAGGGTAAGTAAGTTAATCGCGAGTGGAAGACCTGCCTTTAGAAAAACAACTTTCCAATCTAGAAATAGGAAGATGCCCGAAGCAATAAACAGAATGGACCAAACCACAAGTATCGGAATGCCTACATTGAAGATCAGAAAAACACTTGCCAATTGATTTCCAGATGCGATAGAGAGAATCACTATCACACTCATTAGCAACAGGATTGAAACGCCATTAAGTAAAACTCGCGGCTTTAAAAAGCTCATATGTTTTATTCCACTTTTTAGGATAACCATGTTATTAAGTGACATCACGAAGTGTATCAGAAACAAGTCTCATTGTAAAATAATATTGGCCTAACTAATTGATATCCTCATGCCCGCATGTCGCTCATCACCACAAAAGGAGCGCATAGCATATCTGCCCATAAACTATGATGGTCATTTTTTGTAATCACAAAAAGAAAAGCCCATAACTTTTTCAAGTTATGAGCTTCTAAAATTGGTCGGGGCGAGCCGATTTGAACGGCCGACCACTCGCACCCCAAGCGAGTACGCTACCAGGCTGCGCCACGCCCCGATATTTTATTTCAATATTTCCAGTATCTCCCTCAGGTCCTTCTTGGCCGTCTCAATGACCGACTCAAGAACCTCCCGGTCCCCTTTGCCGTTCATTTTTTTCCGCGCGCCGGAGATCGTGTACCCCTCTTTATAGAGCAATTGCTTTATCTGGAGAACAGTGTCCAGTTCTTTTTTACTATAGAGGCGCTGTCCCGATTTACCCTTGTTCGGTTTGAGTTGAGGGAACTCGCTTTCCCAGTAGCGCAGCACGTATGCTTCCAGACCGGACAGGCGGCCCACTTCACCGATCCGGTAAAAGAGCTTATTCGACTGTTGTTGGGGATTTGATGACATGCTCTTTGAAAATCATGCTGGGTCTGAAGCTGACGACGCTCCGTGGCGTGATCTCAATCTCCTGGCCTGTCTTGGGATTGCGGCCTTTTCTCGAGTTCTTCTTCCGGACCACGAAGTTGCCGAATCCCGAAAGCTTCACCGTCTCGCCCTCTTTCAGCGCCAGCTTGATCATATCCAGAATCATCTCCACCAATTCATCCGCTTCCTGCTTCGGCAGGCCAACCTTGTCAAAAACTTCTGAGATGATATCTGCTTTTGTCATACAGACCTCCTCTACGGAGCATAATATAGTGGATAAACGCTTCAAAGTCAAGGCAAAATTCCACTCTTGTCAAACCAAATGAGGACGCCCTGGATCAGGATCTATGATGTAAATCATAGCCATCGGCATGCGTTTTATGCTAAATAAAAATGTTTTTATTCCATGAAGGGCTGGACTGGTGATTTCAAAAAACAGAAATAATTTTATGCTACACTTGCTTTGTTACGATCCTTAGCATACCGGAACACCTGCACATCCTGAGGTGTGCAGTGCGATGACCTTTCTGTGCATTTGTGCAATAAGGTGCGTTCCCATCTCGATCGTTATTCATTTTTCAGCCAGGCCACCCTGCAACGAGGAGCCTTCAATATGCAGGGTACATACATATTCAGCCTCCGGGCAAAAGAGATAATAATAAACACATTATAACATGGTTTCTCAATATAGCGTGTTGTCGTTTAGAGAACAGTGAGCAGGTAACCGCGTTGTACAAAATATATAAACCAAGGAGGTATACCATGAAAAAGATTTTAGTAGTTCTTCTGCCGCTGATCGCTATCGTAGCCGTTTTTTTCTTGATCCATAACGCTGATGCGCAGTACAAAAGTACTTCTGCCAAAAGATCAGCGGAAAAATCCGTAAGCGTCGATACTTGCTACGGATGCCATGATCCTATCAAGGAGCTCCATACCATGGGCAGGCACGCAAAGATCAATTGCGTGAACTGCCATGCAGGACTCGATAAACACCTGGCAAATCCCGGTCCCGAAACAAGGCCCGAAACCAACACTTCCTGGGAGGCCTGCGGCGCCTGCCACAAAGAGCAATACGTCAGCTTCATGCAGGTGGCCATGCATCGGCCGGCCCGCGATGAAAAATCACAGCTCACAAACCGGGCGCCGAACCCTTTCTGGGACAAGCTTATGGCCGGCCACGGCTTCACCAAGGAGCACAACCTTACCCGGAGCCACATTGACATGCTTCCGGACCACCTCGTGGTGGACCGGGCCTACGGAGGACGCTTCCAGGGTAAGAACGGCTGGAACTACATCCTCGAAAAAGGCAGGGCCTGGGACATCCTGATCGACACCCAGCCGACCGCGACCCAGCACAAGTCATTCATCACCCAGGGCGCTGCGGCAGCAAATCCTGTCTGCCTACAGTGCAAGTCCCAGGACCAGATCCTGAAATGGTCGTATATGGGTGATAAGGTCGAGGGAAAGACGACGTGGGACCGCACCTCGTTCGTTCCCGCGCTTGTGAAGGACCTCCAGCACGGCCTCAACTGCTTCTATTGTCACGATCCCCATGCAGCGAAACCGCGTGTTGTGCGCGATGGACTGATCCAGGCGCTCACCCGTCCCGAGGCGGATACCCTCTGGCACAAGGATCCGAAACACACGAACTTCAAGGTCATCGACATGGGAGTGAGAGGTTTTGATAGAAAGATCGCGATCCTTGATAAATACGATACCCGGCTCCAATGCGGACAGTGCCATGTGGAGTACAACTGCAATCCGGGCTACGATCCCAGAAACCCCGACACCTCGAAATACTCCGTGACCATGGCGGACCAGCGTACGAACCACTTCCCGTATAAGGATGTACTCGGTCTCTATGACCACTATATGAAGCAGGTGAATTTCCTCGACTTCAAGCACACGCTCACCGGCGGACTCCTCTGGAAGGCACAGCATCCCGAGGCAGAGACCTACTACAATTCAAAGCACGCAAAAGCCGGCGCTGGATGCGACAGCTGCCATACACCGAAGATGAAGAACAAGAAAACAGGCAAGACCTACACGTCGCACTTCGCCGTGACCCCGCGCGTCCAACTCAAGGAGACCTGCCTCGCATCAAAATGCCATCCGACGTGGACCGAGGAACAGGCCAAATACTCCATCGACTCCATCAAGGCCTTTGGCAAGGGAAAGATGAGAAAGGCGGAGTTCTGGCTCGCCGCGCTGATCGACAAGATCGTTGAAGCCAAAAAAGCGAACGTTGATCCCGAGGTCATCAAGCAGGCCCAGGACCAGCACCTGAGGGCGCACATCCTCTGGGAGTACTGGACTGCCGAGAACTCCGACGGATTCCACAATCCCGAGCTTGCCCGCGAATCGCTGACCCGCTCCGTGGACGAGTCCCAGAAAGGGATCAAGCTCCTTATGGATGCCATGGCGCCCGCAACAGCGTCTGCGGCGCCGGCAGCAACTCCCGCGGCACCTGCTTCGGTGACAACCAAGTAGGCAACTATCTCTTCTAGTGAAAGCGGGGCTTGATGCCCCGCTTTTTTTATGTGCAGCAAGCCTGAGTGCAGATCATCCACGCGAACCCGTTCGCGCTATTATGTCCGTCAAGAAAGGCCCACAACATCCAAATGCTTGACTTTATCCCCCTCTGTGCTATTTGTGCTATTCTTTGCACATGATACAACCAACAGCAGACACAACCGCGCACTGGCCCCTCGGCGTGTACTTCCTCGCGGTCGTCATCATAGTGTCATTCATGATCGTCCTCTCCTCGCTCCTCGGCGAGCGGCACAGGGAAAAGCAGACCGATGAGCCCTATGAGTCCGGGATCGTGTCCACCGGCACGGCCCGCGTGCGCTTCGACATCAAGTTCTACCTCATCGCAATGTTCTTCGTGATCTTCGACCTCGAGACCGTGTTCATCTTTGCCTGGGCGGTGTCCATCAGGGAAAACGGCTGGCAAGGCTATGGGGAGATGCTGGTCTTCATCGGGATCCTGACCGCCACGCTCATCTACCTCTGGCGGACCGGCGCGCTTGAGTGGGGGGCGTTTGTTAAAACCAGTTCGGAGTGACAGTCTTTCTCTTCTCCAAACTCATAACTCCTGACTCCGAACTCTACGCTATGAACTATTCCTTAACCAGACCAACCCACGAATCCGCGGAAGACGCGATGCGCCAAAGCGTAGTCCTGACGACGATACAGGACATGCTCGCCTGGGGGAGAAAAAACTCCATCTGGCCGTTCAACTTCGGCCTCTCCTGCTGCTATAAGGACCATCCTGCGCGGGCCACCGAGATGGGCCCGTTCGAGTTGTCTGATGAAAAAGAAAGAAAAGAACAGGCCGCGCTCAAGTTCAGGCCCGAAGATTGGGGATTGAAACGCGTTGCGGAAAACTCGGACTTCATGTTCCTGAATCTCGGGCCACAGCGCCCCGGAACCCATGGACTGATACGCTTCGTCCTTCAGCTCGACGGCGAGGAGATCGCCGACTCCGTGCTCGACATCGGTTATCACCACCGCGGCGCCGAAAAAATGGCCGCCCGCCAGGCGTTCACGCTCCGGCAGTGCGGTCCTCGCCGCGCTCGCCATCCTGCTCATCTGGCTTGGGGTGTATCCGGGGCCGATGATCGACATGGCAAGGAAGGCCATGCTGTTTAGATAATCAACTTGACAATGCCGCTGCCGTGAATCCACTTGCAAATAGTCTCAATAAAATTTACAATGTTGGGGTCAAGTTGAGAATTGCGGCTAAAGCCGGCGCTCAACGTCTTGCGAATGGAATTTTCAGGTGCTTTTCATACGACAAACATTCGAGGCATAGCGCAGATGTCCACCCCTGACCATCCGTGCATTTTCCAATATGACGCGCCTTGCATCGTCGCGCCCCGCGGGGCGCGCCCGAACGGCGGCGCACTCGAGACGCTGGTGGCGCGTTTGCGGCATGAGTGCGCTGCCTGCGGTCAATTGGCCGGGCGTCTGTCCCCCGTGGCCGCCCTCGCCGCGCAATTGACCGAAATCGCGGCAAACGTCGCGCCACCGGAAACCACTCTCCGGATGCGCATGTTGGAAGACCTTCTCCGCACTTCGCCTGACCTCATCATCGGCACGGGCATGAAGCTGGGAATCACGATTTTCAATGTCGGCGCCGAAGAAATTACGGGCTATTGCGAGGCCGATATGCTCGGCAAGACCGTGGATAAACTGTTCAATCCGGAGGATATCGAAGAAATGATGGGCCTGCTCTGGCGCTCCGGCTCCTTTGTCAGCCACCGCACTCATATCCGCACAAGCGCCGGCAACATGGTGCCGGTCGAGATGTCGGCATCCATGATCCGCTCGGAAACAGGCGAACCTCTGTATACCGTCGGCATCAGCCGCGACATCCGCGCGCGCCTGCGCGCCCAGGCCCAACTCGAGGAGTTCGCTTTCGCCGATTCGCTTACCGGACTCAGCAACCGTCGGCACTTTGACAGCGCGCTCGCCCGGCAGGTCGCGCTGTCGCGGGCCGGTTCCCATTCCTTTTGCCTGGCGCTGATGGACATCGACTATTTCAAAACCCTGAATGACCGTTTTGGGCACGCCCATGGCGATTCATGCCTGCGACAGCTGGCACGCGTGCTGCAAGGCTGGACCCATGGCGACGACATCGTCTGTCGCATCGGCGGCGAAGAATTCGTCGTTATCGTGGCCAATACAGGCATCGCGGGCGGCGCCCGTTTCGCCGAAACCCTGCGCGCAAAAGTGGCGGAGCTTTGCCCCCTGACGATCAGCATCGGGGTCGCCATGCACGACGGAAAAGAGAGCGGCGATGAACTGCTCGCTCGCGCCGACGGCTATCTGTATGAAGCCAAACGCGCCGGGCGCAACCGTATTACCGTTGAAAAACAGACCGACCCGAAGCGGCGTCGATAGGCCATGCCAGTCAGACAAATGAAATCGTATCCGGGTTATCCAGCCTCCAGGGGGGAAGGGGTCCAGACCGCCTTCTCTTCATGATGGCCTCCTCCGGGTAATGACCGGCCCCGATACCGTGGCCCTCGCCCCTTGCCGCTATGCTCTCTTCACCATCCTCGCGCCAAAGAACCCATCCATCTCCAACGCCCGCGGGAACGTCCTGAAAAGGCCCTGTGCATCCACAAGCGCTGTTGCCGACTGCGGAAGGGAGAGGCGCGGATCATCAATTATGAAGGAGTTTCCCGGTCCGGAGAGAAACCAGGCGATCACGTCCTCGTTCTCTTCAGGCTCCGTGGTGCAGGTGGCGTAAACGAGCGTTCCGCCGGGTTTCAGCAGAAAAGCGCAGTTCTCGAGGATCCGCCTCTGGAGCGAGGTATGCTCGTTCACCGTCCGCTCCGCCTTGTTCCATCTGCCGTCGGGGTGTCTGCGGAGGACGCCAAGTCCGGAGCAGGGCGCATCGATCAGGACCCTGTCAAAGGCGCCTTCATGATAGCGCGAGGCGTCACCCTGTATTGGCGATATGATCGTGGCCCCGAGCCGCCTGCTGTTCTCGCGGACCTTCGTGATCCGGGAGGCCTCGAGCTCAAGCGCCACGACCGCGCCCCGGTTCTCCATCAGTTCGGCCAGGTGAGTTGCCTTGCCGCCGGGGGCCGCGCAGGCATCCAGAATTGTCTCGGCCGGCTGCGGCGCGAGCAGCAGGCCGATAATCTGGGCCGCCTGGTCCTGGACCATGAACAAACCGTCCCGATATGCTTGAAGGGCGCGCAGCGGCCCCGGTGATGAAATGATGTCGAGACCGACAGGAGAACAGGTTGTCTCCGAGACCCGCACCCCCTCGGTTTCGAGCGCGGACTTCAGCGCGGACCTCGTTGTCTTAAGGATATTGGTTCTGATCGTAAGCGGAGCGGGCCGATTGTTCGCCTGGAGCAGGGCCTCCGCGGCTGCGGCGCCGAACCGCGAGACCCAGCGTTTCACGAGCCAGGCCGGGTGCGACGTGAGCATCGACAGCCGCGCGACCGGGTCCCCGGAGTCCGGATACTTGATCGCGCCCCGTTTTCTGTCCAGGCCCCTGAGCAGCCCGTTCACATACCCGGGCTTGTTGCCATGCTCTTTCGCGAGCTCTACCGCCGTGTTCACGGCGGCGCTCACCGGCACCCGGTCCAGAAACAGCATCTGGTAAGCGCCGAGCCGCAGGATATTCCGGGTCCAGGCATCTGTCGCGCCGATGGGCCTGGCGGAGAACTGGTCCAACGACCAGTCAAGCAGGGTTTGATTCCTGAGCACCCCGTACACAAGTTCGAGAAGAAACGCGCTGTCGCGCGCAGCCATGCGTTCCCGCGCCTGTGCGAGCGGCGTATCGACGAAGATGCCGTTCTCGGCGCGGCAGAGGATCGTGAGCGCTGTTTCCCGGGGGATATCCTTAAGAGGCGCGGGGTTCACCCCGTGAGAGCAACTTCCGGCCATGTCCTGTCTCATCTCTTCTCGCGGCAGGCTGAAAGCACTGTCCTTGGACAATTCGTATTTCCTTCTCTAACGGGGTAAACCGGATCCGCTTACGAAGAACTCGAGCGCTTCAGCGACCTTGCTGAGATCAACGCTGGTGTTGAAGCAGGGGCCGAAGGGACGGTCGTTCAGGATCCCGAGCACGGGCAGCGGGTAGGCGTCCTGGATGCCGCTCATCAGGTCCCGCTCGCAGGCAACGGCAATGATGGCTTCCGGCTTTGATTCCGCCACCCTGCGCCGCGCAAGCGTTCCGCCCGTGGCCACGGAAAGCTGGACGTTGTATTTCCCGGCCAGCTCCACCAGGTCCTTGATCTTGCATTTGCCGCAGGCCCGGCATTTGGATGCGTCGCTCGTGACCTTGATGGCGCAGTCGCTGAACTGCAGGCAGTGCGGCATCAGGAGCAGGACGCGCTTGGGCCTGGCCTCAACGTAGCGGGCGCGGACGAGCAGATTGTTCACCTCCACAAAGGACTGCTGCACCTTCTCCCTGGAAATACCGAGGAGCTTCCCCAGCACGATCATGATGGGGAAGAGCACCTCGATCACGATCCCCCGGAGCCGCGCGGCGAAGAAGAACTCTTTGCCCCGGACGAGCGTGAAGATCAACAATCCCACGCCGAGGAGCAGGATACCGAGCACTCCGCCCATGGTGAAGAACACGACCTTCGGCGCAAGGGGATGGATGTTCCTGAGGCCGACGTAGGGGATCAGATAAAGCCCCACGGTTATCGCGGTAATGAGCAGGACCGTAAAGACAATGAGGCTGATGAATATTCTTTTTTTAGGTTCGGACATGAGCTTTTAAATTCCAATGACCAAATTACGATTGCCGGACGCCTGGAACGTGGCGCGTGGTCCTTGGTGTTTCGAATTTCCTGCCGTTTATGCCCCGGTGTCCCCGCATGAACTCGCCCGCGGTCATGGGCTTCTTGCCCTCGGGCTGAAGACTCAGGATGCGGAGCAGCCCGCTGCCGGCGCCCGCCTCCAGGGTATTGTTGTTTCTTTCGTACAGCATCCCCGGCTCGCCGGTCCCGTCGAGCGCCTCTGTCGCGATGATCTTGACCAGCTTTTTGTCCAGATAACAATATGCGCCGGGCCAGGGAGAAAGTCCCCGAACGCGATTATGGAGCTCCAAAGCGGAAAGATCCCAGTCAATGAGGCCGTCTCCTTTTTTGAGAAGAGGCGCCATGGTGGCTTTTGTTCCGTCCTGCGCAACCGGAGTAATTTTTCCTGAAGCGATAAGCGGCAATGCCGATACTATGAGCTTTGCGCCGAGAGGCGCAAGCTTTTCCGTCAGCGCGCCCGCCGTGTCCTCCAGGCCGATGGGGATGCTCTCCTGCATCAGGACCGCGCCCGTGTCCATGCCCTCGTCCATCAGCATGAGGGTGATACCGGTCTCGGACTCGCCGCGGATGATCGCCCAGTTTACGGGCGCGGCCCCCCGGTATGCGGGCAGGAGCGAAGCATGGATGTTGATGCACCCGAATTTCGGGAGCGCCAGTATCTCCTTTGGCAGTATCTGTCCGTACGCTGCCGCAATGATCGCCTCGGGACCCATCTTCCGGAGAAGCCCGATGAATTCCGGGTCCCTTACGCGCCTGGGCTGCAATACCGCGAGCCCCAGCTCCTGTGCCGCAAGCTTGACCGGCGGCGCGGCAAGAGTCCGGCCGCGGCCGAGCGGCTTATCGGTCCTCGTGACCACACCGATACATTCGTGTCCAGCCGCGACTAAGGCGCGGAGCGGTGCTACCGCGAACCGCGGTGTGCCCATATAGATGAGTCTCATAGTCAAATTTCCAAACCACAAGTACTAACGAATAATTGTAATTTGGAGCTTGTATCCGAGGCTATTCCTTCTCCGCCGGCGCCTTCTTAAACCGTCGTTTGAAGAAGCTCTTCTTGAGCGGGCTTAATCTGTCCACGAACAGCAGGCCGTTCAGATGGTCGATCTCGTGCTGGAGGGCCTTGGCCATGAGGCCTTCGGTCTCGAGCTCGAACTGCTTGCCCGTCCTGTCCAGCGCGCGGACCCTGATCCGTGCGGCGCGCTTGACCTTCTCCGAATAATCCGGGATGCTGAGGCAGCCCTCCTCTTCAATGACCGACCCCTCCATGGCGAGGACCTCGGGATTGATGATGACAAGGAGCGGGTGGCGCTGGGCTTCATCTTCCCGCGCGCTCAGGTCGATCACCGCTAATTGGAGCGGCACCCCCACCTGGTTTGCCGCAAGCCCGACGCCGGGGGCCGCGCGCATGGTTTCCACCATGTCCTTGATCAGAAGGTCGAGGGAGCTGTCGATGCGTTCGACGCGGGAGGTTTTTTTCCGGAGCACGGGGTCCGGATAGGTGCGAATTTCTCGAAGTGCCATTGGTATTCATATGTAACATGATTTATTTTTAAAATCAAGACATAAGATCAATACGAGGTGTTGACACCCTGCCAGGCTTTGTGGTATTTTTAGCCCATGGCAATCGACAAAAATACAACTTCAAAAGAGGCCCAGAAGTTCGTTACGAGGTGTTGACACCCTGCCAGGCTTTGTGGTATTTTTAGCCCATGGCAATCGACAAAAATACAACTTCAAAAGAGGCCCAGAAGTTCGTTGCCAAGGGCCAGTATGATAAGGCGATTGCCGAGTGGAGAAAGCTCCTCACCGTAACTCCGGACGATCCCAATATTTACAACACAATCGGCGATCTGTGTCTTAAGAAAAACGCCAAGGCCGAAGCGGTTGAGGCCTATCACAAAGCGGCCGATCTTCTGGCTGCCGACGGGTTCACCTCCAAGGCCATCGCCCTCTATAAAAAAGTACTCAATATCGATGTCAATCAGATCGAAGCGCACCTCGCTCTCGGCGATATGAATGTTGAGAAGGGTCTCATCGGCAATGCCCTCGAGAATTACAAGCACGTCGCCGACCACTATACCCACAAAAAAGAAACAGCCAAGGCCCTCGCCGTTTACCAAAAGATGGCGGACCTGAGCGCCGATAACGTCGCGTTCCGGGTCAAACTCGGCGATATGTACGCGAAAGAGGGGATGAAAAAGGACGCGGCCAATGCATATCTCGCCGCGGCGGACGCGCATGTGTCCAGAAATGCGTTCCAGGACGCGAGACAATTGTTCGAGAAGGTCCTCGCGCTGGACCCGGGCAGCAAAGAGGTGTATCACAAGGCCGGCCTTGTTTACTGTAAGGAAGGCAAATTCTCTGAAGCCTGTAAGGCGTTCAAGCCGGCCTTTGAAAACGATCCGTCAAATAAAGAGCTTGCCAATATGTATCTTGAGGCCCTGGACAAGGCAGGCAAGGATGTCGAGGCTGAACAGGTCATCCGGAAGCTCCTCGCTGAGGACCCGGACAATGCCGAGCTTCGGGGAAAACTGTATCACCTGTATCTCGCGAAGCAAGACTATGACAAGGCAATTGTCGAGGCCGCGACGCTTGCTGACGGAAAGATCAAAAACGAGGATGCCAGCGCGGCGGAAGAGATATACGAGGCCTTTGTGACCGGCAGCCCGGACTTCCCCCCCGGCCGCCAAAAACTGGCTGAGTTCTATCTTTCCGTCAACCGGCCGCGGGATGCGGCCACGGAACTCATGCGGGCCGCGGAATTGTTTGTCAAAGAAAAAGACCTCCAGAGCGCCAAGACCGTTCTTGCCCAGGCGCTCGAGATCGCTCCGGACCTGTCCGAGGCCAGGGAACGGCTCGACCAGCTACAGGCGACTCCCGTTATGACTGAAACACCCCAGACACCGCAGTTTACGACAGCGCGGGAAGAACCGGAACTGACCGCACCCTCCCCTGTTGTCGCCGGAGCCGAGCCATCACCAGACCTTGAAGCCCCGGCCGCCGCTCCTCCGGTCGCAGCCGCGCCCGTTTCGGAAGAAGAAGAGCCCGCGCTCACCGAAGCGTTCGCCGAAACCGATGTGCTCGTCAAATACGGCCTTGCCGCCAAGGCGATTGAACAACTCGAGACGCTGACGACCAAATTCCCCGAAAATGCGAGCATACGCACCAGGCTCCGTGACCTCTATGCTGAGCAAGGGGACATCGATAAAGCGGTGAGGCATGCCCTCCTCGCCGTTGCGCTCCATACAAAATACGGCAGGGACGATCAGGCGGAAGCCGTACTGCGGACCACTCGCGAACTGGCTCCCGATCATCCGGAGGTGCTCTCTCGGCTCGGAAGGATTGACGTTGCACCGGAAGCGGAAGAGCCTATGGGCAAAGCATCCGAAGAAGAACTTTTGACGGAGTTCATACAGGGCCATATCGAAACCACTCTTACTGAGACCGAGATATCTCCGCCCTTTTCTGAAGACATCACCGCGGAGATCATAGATACCCAGGAGACGGGCCAGACGGGTGAAATCGAGTTTGAGGAACTCGGTTCAGGAATACCGGTTCTTGAGGAGACATCGCCTGAAGAAACAAGCACTGTTACCGGACCGTCTGCGATAGCTCCGCAACCAATTGAAGAAACGCCTCCCTTTGCCGAGTTGTCCGCAATGGACCAGCCGTCCGTCGGAGAAGAGCCTGCCGACAAACTGGAACAAGCTGCGATTGCGCCCGCGGGGATTGATCTTGACGAGCTCTGGGCGGAAACCGAATTCTACTTCCAGCAAGGACTGTTCGAAGAGGCAAAGAAACACTACACGCGGATCCTCGCGTTGACCCCCGGCGACCAGAGGGCCATGGATCGGCTCTCCGAAATATCCCGTGAAGAAAATAAAACGCGGGAATTCGCCGGGCTCACTGATGCGGTCGAAGGGCTGGAAGACAATGTCCCGCCGGAAGCGACCGAGGGAGCGCTGGCGACAAGCGCATCCGACGAAGATGCGGTCCGCTCTCTGATGCAACAGATCCAGCAGCTTAAGCAGCCTGCCGAGCCGCCCGCACAGGCCCCGGCCGAGGATGTCAGCAGTCCTCTCGGGCCTGCAAAAAAGACCGAGGAGGAAGAAGTCCTCGCGCTCATGAAGGAATTTCAGCAGCGCAAGCAGCACAAGAAGCGGCCGGCCGCGCCCCCCCAAAAAAACGTTGTGCCTCCGCCGCGGGCCCCGGCCGATGACGTCAGCGGGCCTGTTGAACCTGTAAAAAGGGCCGAGGAAGACTTCTTTGAACTGGGAGAAGAGATCAAGCGCGAAACAGCCTCCCCCGTTGCCCGGCAAGCGGGAAAAGTCAACGTTGATGCCTCCGAAAAAGCCCCGCAAGAAGCCGCCGAGGACTTCTTTGATCTCGCCGCGGAGCTGAGAGAAGAGCTGAGCGCCACGCCGGCCCCCGCGCGGCCTGCCGCGCCCGAGGAGGAGCAGAGCCTCGACGATATCTTCGAGGAATTTAAAAAGGGAGTGGAACAGCAATCGGCAAAGGAAGACGCCGATACCCATTATAATCTCGGCGTAGCCTATAAAGAGATGGGGCTGCTGGACGAAGCCGTCGGGGAACTCATTATGACAACCGAGGTTGAGCCCAAGTTCATCCAAAGCCGGTATATGCTCGGCCTGTGTTATATGGAAAAGGGAGAGTTTCAAAACGCTATCGGCGAGATTCAGACTGCGTTGGATTACTCGGAGGCATCCGGAATCGGCGCGGAGAATCGCATCGCGATGCGCTACGACCTCGGACTTGCATTTCAAGGCGACGGAAATATCGACGACGCCATCAGCGAGTTTCAAAAGGTCGTCAACGAGAACAGGAAGTATCGGGATACCGCCTCGAAATTAAAAGAGCTCCGCAAGGGAGACTTCATTTCACTCGAACAGCTCAAAGATGATATCGAGAAAGAAATATCCTCGGCGTTCCTCGAAGAGGGTACGAGGATCGAACATGAAGAAAAGACCAGAAAAAACGAGCGCGTGACAAACTAACATGCCTAATTATTAAGCTACTGGTTATTTTTTGTGCACACCTCTCCTGCTTTAAAGATCACAACAAATTGAAATATAATATATTATGATTTAGCATAAAAATTGCTTATTGTATAGACATGTTGGAGGTTATTTTCCATGAAGAAGATTGAGGCGATCATCAAACCATTCAAGCTCGACGAAGTAAAAGACGCGCTGAATGCCATCGGCGTCCAGGGCATTACCGTGACCGAGGTCAAGGGCTTCGGCAGGCAAAAAGGTCATACGGAGCTCTATCGCGGAGCGGAGTATGTCGTGGACTTTCTTCCGAAAGTGAAGCTCGAGATCATCGCCGCGGATAATCTTGTATCAAAGATCATCGAGACCATTGAAACCTCGGCAAAGACCGGCCGCATCGGCGACGGCAAGATCTTCGTCACTCCAGTGGAAGAAGTGGTCCGCATCCGCACCGGCGAGCGTGGGGAGCCGGCGATATGACCGGCGAGCGGTAAAAGAAAAATGAGGGATGAAGAATGAGCAAGAACAGGAAGTCGTCGCCCATCGTCCACCGAAATAAAAATACAGGAGGAAGCGCAATGAAACCCAAAGATGCAGTAATGATGGCAAAAGAGAACAAAGCAGTGATGGTCGACTTCAAATTCATGGACTTCCCGGGATTGTGGCAGCACTTTTCCGTGCCCGTGGACGAGCTGACCGAGGGCGTCTTCGATGAAGGCCTCGGGTTCGATGGTTCGAGCATCCGCGGGTGGCAGTCCATCCATACGAGCGATATGCTGGTCGTTCCTGATCCGGAGACCGCGGTGATGGACCCCTTCACCAAATATGCGACGCTCTCCCTCATCTGCAACATCGTTGACCCGATCACCAAGGAGCGCTACTCCCGCGACCCGCGCTACATCGCGCAGAAGGCCGAGGCCTACCTCAAATCCACCGGCATCGGCGACACCTGCTACATGGGCCCCGAGCCGGAATTCTTCATCTTCGACGATGTCCGTTTCGATCAGAATTCCCACGAAGGCTACTATCACATCGACAGCGTGGAGGGCATCTGGAACAGCGGCCGCGTGGAAAACCCGAACCTCGGCTACAAGCCGCGCCACAAGGAAGGCTACTTCCCGGTGCCTCCCATCGACAGCCAGGAAGACATCCGCTCCGAGATGGTGGCGGAGATGCAGAAGGTCGGTATCTACGTCGAGCGTCAGCACCATGAGGTCGCCACAGCGGGCCAGGCCGAGATCGACATCCGTTTCAGCAACTTAGTCAAGTGCGCCGACCAGGTCATGATGTTTAAATATATCATCAAGAACGTGGCGAAGCGGAACGGCAAGACCGTGACCTTCATGCCGAAGCCGCTCTTTGGCGATAATGGGTCGGGCATGCACACGCACCAATCCATCTGGAAAGGCGGCAAGCCCCTGTTCCACGGCGACAAATATGCCGGCATGTCCCAGATGGCGCTCCATTATATCGGCGGCATCCTGAAGCACGCAAAAGTGATCGCCGCCTTCACCAACCCGACGATGAATTCCTACAAGCGTCTGACGCCGGGCTTCGAGGCCCCGGTGAACCTGGCCTACTCAAGCCGGAACCGCTCGGCCTCGGTCCGCATCCCGATGTACAGCGCGAACCCCAAGACAAAAAGGGTTGAGGTCCGCTTCCCCGACCCGTCCTGCAACCCCTACATGGCCTTCGCCGCCATGTTGATGGCGGGCCTCGACGGCATCGAGAACAAGATCGATCCGGGCCAGCCGCTGGACAAGGACATTTACGATATGGCGCCCGAAGAACTGGCAAGCGTGCCGTCCATGCCGGGCTCGCTCGAAGAAGCGCTGGACAACCTTGAGGCGGACCACGGCTTCCTGCTGAAGGGCGACGTGTTCACCAAGGACGCCATCGAGATGCATATCAGCTACAAGAGGACCAAGGAAGTGGACGCCCTCCGCCTGCGGCCGCATCCGTATGAGTTCTTCCTGTACTACGACATTTAACCGAATGCATCTCACAACCAGGTGAGCGCATGACCGGGACCTTCGCATGAGGGTCCCGGTATTTTTATGTTTGCGCGAAACTGGGCGCTCTCCTCAATATGCCTGCGGTCAGATGCCCTCATGCCCCTTGAGCAAGGCATTAAGGACATCGGCCATCTTGTGGGTCTGGTTGTCTATGACGTAGGGGATTCTCATAATCTGATCAGCATTCCTTCTTGCAATTGATGATTCACTTTAAGTTAAGGTTGAGATCGGTGCAGGTTAACTCGGTTGATTTCGGAAAATGAGAACCGGCAGAGCTGTTATAAATAAAAAAATGACCGTGGAGGACTGTCGCTGGATAGCTATCTTCGGGATGAGGTGTCAGCGCAATTCCAGCGTGACAATCCCTGCGACCGGCCAGCATATAACCCTGTCTTTCACAGGTCTGATCGTAGGCAAGAACGCAGGACACAGGGCATGGTTTTTATGCCCAGGTTGCGGGACACGGGCAGCGGTCCTGTATAGTCCGCCTGGGGAAAAGCATTTTCTGTGTCGCCATTGTCACCGGCTGACCTACTACCAGCGGCAAATTCACCGGGACCGATGGAGTGAACCGCTATGGCGGGCCGTCAAGGTACGAGAACGGGCCGAGGCATTCATGGGGCGTATTCGTCGGAACCGGATCGGCAGGGCGCGAATGCGGCAGTATGAAAGCATTATGAGAAAAATAGCTTGGATAAACACGGCTGATATTGCGCGGTAGTGCGTTTCAGGGGCATTTTTACAGGCTAAAAAATGCTAAGGTTTATTAAGGTTTTTCCTGCCGATAAAATATCAGAGAAAACAGAGAGGTTGCACAAGAGGTTGCACGAAATAAAACCGGGGTTAAGCGCTTGGCTTAACTCCTTGAATTAATTGGCTCCCGGAGCAGGACTCGAACCTGCGGCATGGTGGTTAACAGCCACCCGCTCTACCAGCTGAGCTATCCGGGAATATCGGTTTTGGGATGGAAATCAGGCTGCTGGCTGGAAAAATACCACATTAAATCTGTTCTGTCAATGGGTTCTTTAACTGGCGAATTGACTCACAATAAATGTTACCCAAGCGCATTTTGAAATGTATCGTTGACTCATAATGCATGTTACCGGAACTATACCCCCAAAAGGAGGGTTAGTTCTTATGAGTCCACGATCAAAACGG
>Ga0315281_10000704_pt1 | contig 47507 bp, 45 predicted proteins | sample YL17G07_0_MG_FD_204540 | JGI IMG/M metagenome (GOLD analysis project Ga0315281, IMG submission 204540) | Sediment microbial communities from Yellowstone Lake, YNP, Wyoming, USA - YL17G07_0 | ecosystem: Environmental > Aquatic > Freshwater > Lake > Sediment | place: USA: Wyoming | collected...
CTTGGGAATTATGTTCGCCTCGATTCCAGGTCAGACTCCTGGTCAGGTGATGATGCCTCTCAACTTCGTTCGCATACCCCTACTCTTCATCAGCGGCGTCTACACACCTATCCGAGATCTGCCAACATGGATGCAAGCGGTGTCTATGCTTTCACCCCTGACCCACACCGTTGAACTCGCAAGATACGCATCAGGCGGAGAAACCTTCTTTGGTCCAATCCTCAACGTAACAATACTAACGATATATGTCGCAACTTTCCTCTTGATGGGCATTCGCTTCCACATAATGAACCAACGCAAGGAGTAAGGTGGAAAATGGTGAGAACATAGAGGAGGGATTCCGAAATTGAATAAATGGGATTTGATCAAACTAGCAGAATTTTCAAAGACTGGCAGAATTAAGAAAGACATTCACAAGACAGAGTGGTTCAATATTGTTCTTGTTTGCCTCGAAACAGGCCAGGTAATTCCTTCTCGACCTGAACCCTATGGCGTGTGTTTTTATGTCATCGACGGGAAAGGCACGTTTACAGTGGGCGATGAGCAGATCCACATAGGCCAAGGTAGCATGATCTTTGCCCCAGCAGGTGTGGCACGAGGCATAGAAAGCACACAACGACTAACCATATTAGGCATACAGCAACCACATTAGGAAGAAGCGCGCGCTTAGGGTCTCTTTCTATTTCCGTTCTCTGAAAAGCATAACGGTTCTCGTAACCACGAACGTATTCAAATCCAGCTTCAACAAGTTTCTTTGCTTCTTCCACGCTACTAGCAACAGCGTGCACTTCAAATAATAGCAATTTCACCTGCAAAATGCGATTAAATCATAGCAGTTTTGATAGTAGCCCGGGAGAGATTCAAACTCTCGCCAAACATATCTAATATGCTTTTTTACCGGTAAAGTCGGGTGGGGGCCCCATCCCCCGCACCAAAATTTCCGCCATCTTTCAAGCTTATTGTGGCTAACCGAACCCAGTTTATGGCGTTTTCAGCAGGCGTGTGCGGGAGGCAAGAATTGAACATGCATTTACCGGTAAAATGCTGCCCGCGTAGTTTCGGGATAGCTTCAAACTCTCGCTTCAAACTTTTTCTGGATACTATCAATTTGCGAGTAAGAAGTAGCTTAATTGCGATTGAAATGACTAGGTTTTACTCGCATTTTCGCTATGCAGGCGAGAGCTCGATACTTTTTAGCACTCATGTTATGGTGTGCGGTAGAGTTCCAGAGCGCTTATGCTACGTGTGGATAAAACGGTACCTTTTGGTTTGGATAAAACCTTACCCCAACCACCACCATCAACCAAAACGACGGGCAAGCGGTCAGGAAAGGCACTTACTCAAGCGCGCGCTAAAACCTATCTTCAGGAATAAGGAAAAGACAATGACAGACTGGCAGACATTATTCATGGGGGCGCGTGCGTGAGAGTACAAGTAAACGTATATGCAAACAAGAGAGAGAAAGACTAAAAGCTAATCTCAAAGGATCATAAGAAGTGTTTGAGGGGATGCTCCGTTTGAACCCTGAAAGGAAATTGAATGTATGCCCTAAATGTCACAGGAAAACCAAGTTCGTTTCGATTGGTGTGAAGGACGCAAAGGGAAAGGCACCCGTGGTTTGGGGAAGGTACAAGTGTTCAAAATGTGATTGGCAGTCGGAGCTCCAGGAACTTGACCATCATCCAGCAACTCGACCTAAGGACCCAGTTTATCTGCTCTATCACTACTCCAAAGAAGACGAACAGTTGTCGATTTGGGTTTACACAACCGAAAAGAGAGTTGACCCTACAAAACCTGATTACGAGAACACTGATCGTCACTTGTTGACAGTTGACGTGACTCCACATTCGCTGAGAATATGTCCCAACGTGCCCTTCAGTCTTCAGAACAAAAGGGTAGAGGAAGGACTGATGTTCTTCGAAGACAATAAAGATCTTATAGCAAGTCTCTGCTCAGAGTGTTCTCCAGAACAGAAAAGGGAATGCTTGCACAACAAAAAACCATGCAAAAAGCTGGATAAGGACGTAAAGCATTGAATCCCAAGCGCACGCTTTTCTGAAACTAGGGTCGGGAAAGTGGCTTCTGTTTTGTGAAAGGGGGACTGACTCGCTTCATGTCATCGCCGGATTTCGAAGGCTGGGGGGATAAAACTTTACCCCAACTACTGGTGAACCGAGAGTTTGAACGTCGACCTGACTTGGGTTTATGGTAGCCCAGGAGTTACCGTTCCCAGACTGTAATTTATACCAAAACTCCTCTTTTGTTAGATTGTAGGGTCGCTGGGATTTGAACCCAAGATAAATGGAGATGTTTCCCGCGCAACCCCCTTTTTTCTGAAACTTCGATTTGGCGCAGTTTGTTTCTACTTCTAGCTAAAGAGAGCTTTACTGCTTTAATCTTGGCCTGTCTGTAAGTAGCTTGCGAGCAGAGGGAACCAGTGAATCTCGGTGTCTGTACCTGAGCTTAGCGATTAGAATTCTTGGCCAAGATTGCTTCTGTTGGAGTTACTGGGATGGCTTTGTTCTTAGATGCAGATTATCAATCGTATAGCATGTAGCTTACAGCAGCGTATAATGTATGAGTTCACATGATTGATGCAGAGTATTGATCTAGTCAGGTATTCATTATCTTTATTTCTTAATATCTTAGTAATTTAAGATCAATTTACTAAGGAAATAAGAAAGAAATATAATGAAGATATTTGTATTACTCTACAAGGTGATGTTTAAGTGGAACGTAATCTGGAGGCATATGTCTCAAGAGAACTAATGAGACTGTACGGAAGCCACCAGCTTGTGGCAGCGAACGAGACATTGCCTGGGCGAATCAAAATTGATTTCCACTTAAAAGATGAAAATGGTACCGACGTGTTCGTAGAAATCTCGAACCGCAAAATAGAACATTCCATGCTCAGCAAGATACTCAACCTATATTCCTCGATTTCTAACATCGAGCCATCTTTGGCGAAATTCAAGTTGGTTATAGTAGGTCGCGAGGTTGCCACATCGATGAAAAAGGAGCTTAAGAGGCTTCCTATAAAGTTACTTACGTTCAGAGATCTGGGAATAACGCAGAGGAAGCTAAGAGAGATTAATGAAGAGGAAAGACAGCTTTTGCTTCGTAAATTATCTCCAAACGAAGCAAGTCTAGTGGCTAAGTGGGAGGCTGAGAAGAAAACTACGATTCGACCGAGCGATGTTCAAAACGCTCTGCAATGCACGCTTGACTATGCCTACGTTTTGCTTCATAATCTGGAACGTGGGAAATGGCTTGAAAGAATAGATAGGGGGATCTACCAGTTTGTGCCCGCCGGGTATGGTTATCCGGAAAGAGTACCGCCGGCTAACGCCTTTGCCGTGGGAGCGGCTCTTGTTCGCCCGTATTACTTCAGTTTTTATACGTCGAACAGTCATTATGGTTTCACTACCCAAATGCCCTTTACGTTGTTCATTGCAACAACAAAGAAGAAGCCGAATGTCGAGTGGCAGAGCACAGATTTCCATTTTGTGACGCTACCAAAGCGCAAATTCTTTGGATATCGAAATGAAAAAGTGTTTGGTGTTGAGGTCTGCATGGCTACCCCTGAAAAATCATTGGTTGATTCCTTTGATAAGCCTCGCTATGCGGGTGGAATAGAGCAACTGGTGAGAATCGTATGGCGTGGTCTGGCGAGAGTTGATCATAAGAAGTTGGTGGATTACGCTTTGCGAATGGACTCGCACGCTTTGGTTCAAAGACTTGGATTTATCATCGATTTCCTAAAGAAGGAAGGACTTGTTAGACCGATGCCTCCCATCCTCGTTAATAGACTGCTAAGTCATGTAGGAAAGACGCCAATGTATCTTGATCAGAAGAGGCCAAGGTCGGGTTCTTTCGTTAGAGAATGGAATATCGTCAATAATGTATTGGAAGATCAGCTCCTGAGTGAAGTTGAAGCTAGGTGAAATAGTGTTGGATCAGAGGCAAGTGACATTTTATGCCAGATCAAGCAGAGTCCCATTGGATGTTGCGGAAAGAGATGTTGTTCTCACCTATGTCTTGAAGATAATGTCGGATGACATTCTGCCCAAGCTGGCTTTCAAGGGCGGAACATGTCTAAAGAAGACGTATTTTGGTAGTTCGGGGAGGTTCTCGATGGATTTGGATTTCACTAGCTCGGGGATTAAACTTGATGATTTGATGCAGGGGCTTCACAGTCTCCTGGACAGTAGTAGTCATTATCACATTAGCTTCAAGGTTGGTGAGGAAAACGTTAGCGAAGGGTTCTGCGGTGAGTCATACCTGACAGTTATCCACTACGAGCATGCTTGGAACGCTAATGAATTCATGCTGGAAGTTAGCTACAGAGAAGATCCTATTCTCCCTCTTTCGGAAGTAGTTCTTTCCAATGAAATGTATTTCAAATATCTTGAATTTCCAAGGTTTGGTGTCAGATGTCTTTCGAAAGAGGAACTTTTAGCAGAGAAGCTAAGAGCTGCCTTTCAGAGAATCCGAGGACGCGATCTTTACGACTTATACCTTTTCGCGGGAAGGCCATTTGACAAAGACTTGGTAAGAAAGCTTGTTGTCATTAAGTGTTGGAATGCCCGAGAACCCTTCGTTCCAGAATCTCTTCTGAGTAAGATATCGACTGAGAAGTATGATTGGAGTGATCTTGAGCGGTTGGTGAGGAGAGGAGACTTACCCTCACAGGAGGTTGTACTTGATAAGGTGGCTGAAGGGTACGCGTTTTTGAAAAAGTTGGATAGTGATCTAGTTAGAATAGCCAAAGACTCAAAAGCTCATAGAGAGAGAAAACTAGTCACCGAAATTCTGGACACGAGGAAAAAGAAAATAGGCTAGTTCTTTGAACTTCCAATATGAAATAGCGCGCGCAAGGGAACTGCAGCCCGGGATAGCTTCGAACTCTCGCCAAGCACATCAAACATGCTCGTTTACCGGTAAATTCAGGTGGGGGCCCCATCCCCCGCACCTTTATAAGTAAATTGACGGGGGTCCCGCGTGGCGATGCTACCTTGTTTTCTTGCATGTTAAAGCTTCATTTTCCAAGATTCTGGCGACCTTACACCTTCAGCTTACTTCACAGTCCCATTCAAGCCTGCTTCGCCGAGAAACTCACTTCTTACTCCACAAGAAACGATGTTGCTGTGATCATACAGTCACACAGTCCTATATACTTGCCAACAGTAGTGAATGCTAGGAGGATTTTAGGAAAATGTCTAAGAAAAATACGGCTCATGTGCTTGCAATCAGTGCAATCGTAGCTCTCTTACTGTCTTCTTTCGCAACTACCACGAGTTTTGCCGAGACCTTTGTGACAGGCCCCTATGGATTTTTAGTCCCGCACTATTTCGGACCCTACCCCAACTTCGCCACAAGCCAACTCCCAACAGTAACGACCGACGTGAATGGCAATATCATCTCCGTCGATGGTGGAATCAGGAAATTCGTGGACTCTCTACCAGGGCTGGGACCCGACAACGCAAATAACCTCGGCCAGTACATCCCAATTGCCGTTCCAGATGCCACGACATATCCCGGATCTGATTACTACGAAATCGCTTTAGTCGAATATCGCCAGCAAATGCATTCAGATCTGTCACCGACCAGACTGCGAGGCTATGTACAGTTGTCGACAACAGTTGTCCCTGGCGCGCAGGTTCCACTGACGAATCCAGATGGCAGCCCGATTTTGATGCCCGACGGCAGTCAAGCGGTAGCTGTTGACATTCCTCGTTATCTGGGACCCGCCATTATCGCCCAAAAAGATCGCCCAGTCCGCGTGAAGTTCTACAACCTGCTCCCGACGGGTGCAGGAGGCGACCTCTTCATACCAGTGGACACCACCGTCATGGGAGCAGGGATGGGACCAATGCCGATGCTGAACCCCGACGGGACACCTATGCTGAACCCGGATGGAAGCGTAATGTATGAGATGTACACACACAACCGCGGTACCATTCATCTTCACGGTGGCCGTTCGCCGTGGATCAGCGATGGTACAGCTCACCAGTGGATTACCCCCGCTGGAGAAAACACCGTTTACCCCAAAGGCGTCAGTGTTTACAACGTCCCTGACATGCCTGACCCCGGCTCTGGGGCAATGACATTCTACTACACAAACCAACAGAGCGCCAGGCTAATGTTCTATCACGACCACTCTTATGGGATCACCCGCCTCAACGTGTACGCCGGCGAAGCCGCACCATACCTAATTACAGACGCAGTAGAACAGACGCTGATTTCGTCCGGCATCATCCCAGCTGATCAGATTCCGTTGGTCATACAAGACAAGACATTCGTGCCCGACAACACAATGCCGATCACCAACATGTGGGGAACCTTTGGATCCCAACTCGCCTTCCAAGATCCAACTTGGGATACAACCAAGTGGGGCAGCCCAGGAGATCTGTGGTATCCACATGTCTACATGACGATGCAAAACCCGTATGACCCCTCGGGAATGAACGCGTTTGGCCGATGGCACTATGCTCCATGGTTCTGGCCTCCAGGCAACCCGGTGCACGGACCAGTCCTGAACCCATACTACGATCCAGCCAATCCAAACAATCCCATGGAGCCACCGATGATACCTGGAACTCCTAACCCGTCCATGCCGGGGGAAGCCTTCATGGACACCCCAGTCATCAACGGTATTGCCTATCCGTACCTCGAAGTGCAGCCAAAGTCCTATAGGTTCCGCATACTAAATGCTGCCGACGACAGATTCTGGAATCTGCAGCTATACGTTGCCGACAGCTCTGTCATCGCCTTTGATGGAAGAACCAACACAGAAGTTAAAATGGTGCCTGCAGTCTTTAACGCGAGCTATCCAGAAGGCTGGCCTACAGACGGAAGGGACGGCGGTGTGCCCGATCCAGCCACCGTAGGTCCATTATTCATCCAGATTGGCAATGAAGGCGGCTTTCTACCGTCACCAGCAGTGCTTCCAATGCAGCCTGTCGACTGGAACATGGACCAAGGAACATTTGACTTCGGACTTGTCAACAAATACACGCTCTTCCTAGGAACTGCGGAACGTGCAGATGTAATCGTTGACTTCTCGCAGTATGCCGGCAAAACCCTAATTCTCTACAACGACTCTCCAGCGCCAGTCCCAGCTGCAGATCCACGCTTAGACTACTACACAGGCAACCCAGACCAGACAGATACCGGTGGCGCACCATCAACCATAGCAGGCTACGGCTCCAACACTCGAACCATCATGCAGATTCGAGTGGCGGACATCACGCCGGCCGGTCCATTCAACTTGACAGCGCTAAACGAAGCTTTTGCCTCGACTGCCACGACTCAAGGCGTTTTCGCGGCGTCCCAGAACACGATCATCGTTCCGCAAGCCGCCTATAGTCCAGCCTACAACATGACTTTCACCGATGTCTACTCAAGAATATTTGACAACTCCCTGACCTTCACTCCAATCGGCGCGACTGCGTCACTGACGATTCCAATGCAGGCAAAGGCTATCCAAGATGAGATGGGCGAAGCTTTCGACCCAGAATATGGACGAATGGGCGTCTTAATGGGGATCGAACTGCCGAAAACACAAGCTCTCATGCAGACTACACTGCTCTACAATTTTGCGGACCCCCCCACCGAGATCATCAAGTCTTCAGTGTCAGGTACACAAATCGGAACGCTAGGCGATGGAACCCAAATCTGGAAGATAACACACAACGGCGTCGACGTTCACACGGTACACTGGCACATGTTTGAAGTGCAACTGATCAACCGTGTAGCATGGGACAACAACATCAGACCGCCTGACCCCAACGAGCTGGGCTGGAAAGAAACACTCAGGGTAAACCCGCTGCAAGACACCATCGTGGCTTTGAGACCGATTGTACCCGATGTACCCTTCGACCTTCCCAACAGCATCCGTCCCATCGACCCAACGAAGCCACTGGGGGTACCCTTGAAAGTTCAGGGTCAAATTGGAGCCTTCGACACGTCTGGACAGCCTATTACTCTCGTCAACCACTTGGTCAACTTTGGCTGGGAACACGTATGGCACTGCCACATTCTGGCACACGAAGAGATGGACATGATGCGAGTAATGGCAATAGCGGTTCCACCTAGGGCACCCTCTAACCTGGTTGCCACCGTGCAAGGACGCAGGGTGACATTGACTTGGATGGACAACTCCCTTAGCGAAACTGGCTTCGCCATCCAGAGGGCGAACGACGCCAGCTTCACGATGGGACTGACGACCTTCACAGTTGGAGCGAACGTCACCACATACACGGATAGAACCATTAGGAACAACATGAACTACTATTACAGAGTTTTCGCCAACAACGTGGTCGGCGACACGACAGTGTACCCGGCCCCAGCGATCGGCTTTCCACATATAACCGTCAGCTCCGAACCTTCCAATGTAGTTGGACCACCCGCAGGCGCTGCAACGCTTCTGTCTCTCACTCAGGATGTTCTAGCGAAATCTCCCGAAGTCGTCACTTGGTCGTACGCCCCGAGCGGAGACCAAACAGGCTTCACTGTACAGCGGGCAACGGACGCTGCCTTCACGAGAGGAGTAAGGAACTTCATGGTTGGAGCGACCGTGACTTCATTCTCCGACGGCTCAGTGAAAGCTGAAGTCACCTACTACTACCGTGTCGTGGCGACTAATCCCCTGGGCAACGGCATCTGGTCCAACAGCATGTCCATAGTGCCACATGCGTAAACTCGTGTGAAAAGAAGACATCCAACCATAGCTTTCTCCACCCCATTTTTTTGACCAAGTTTTGACAAAGGAATGAACCAATCAAAATAACGACACAACGAACGAAAGCACGATATATGAGAAGAATCCGTTTATCGGCACGCAGCCTGGTGCTGGTAGTGGCTGTTGTGGCGGTTCTTGTGGTAGCCGTGGTGTACTCTTCAATTTGGACGGTCAACCGTTCAACCTTGTAAGGATCGAAATATTCTATGTTCCTCAGGGGGGTCGCGGATTTCTTCGTGGACAATATCATAGTCAAAACAATCAATAGATAGGCTGTTCGAAGATTAAAAACTTTTATATATAACCGTTATATAGTTGTTATTTGGTAACTATATGGTTACCGTATAATCCAGACGGATGTTTTTACATCCCTCTGGAGAAGTTGACAACGCGTGGGAACGAGCCTCAACTTAGATAGGCAAGCTCAAATTGATAGCGATAAAAGTCCTTCGTTAGAGTGTTTGTTTGATAGTGTTGACTTTATGTTTGTTTGGAAGATTGTTATGATGAAGTATCATCTTCGAGGGAGACCACATGACCCTGTAGCCATGTTTAAGACTTTACTTTTCAAGGAGATGCGGCAACTTTCCTCACGTAGAAAATTGGTGGAGTCTCTTAAGCGAGATTCGTTTTGGTTGAGGAAATGTGGTTTCCAGAATCCACCAAGCCACAATAGTTTTTCTGACTTTGTCGACAGAGTTGGGGCGGATGCCACCGAGCAGCTTTTCTATTACTTGGTCGGGCGGATAAAGGAACTTAAAAGCGTCGGCGAGTTGATTGCTGTGGACTCCACATCTTTGAAGGGGTATGCACATTTTTGGAAGAATAGAGTATGCTCTGACCCAGATGCAAAGTGGGGATACAGCCCGACAACGAAGTGGGTTTTCGGATACAAAGTTCACATGGCCGTCGATGCCGAGTCAGAACTTCCTCTAGCCTTCACTGTTACGCCTGCCAACATTTACGACAGTAAAGAGTATTCCAAGATTCTGGAGATACTGACCCAAAAAGGAATCCAGCCCAAAATAGTTCTTGCAGACGCAGGTTACGACTCAAAAGAAAACTATCGTTTGGCTCTAAAACATGGTGCTATTCCAATCATTGCGATTAACAGGAGAAACTTGAAGAAGAAGAATACGCGTGATTTCGAACGAGATTTACCCGTACAGCGAAATACTGAGCTTTGGAAAACTCTGTACAGAAAGAGAAGCAGTGCTGAACGAGTCATTTCACGACTGAAAGAAGAGCTAGCTTTAAAAGACCTCAAAGTCAGAGGGCTAGATAATGTGCGGATTCATGTAGCATTCTCCTTGATAGCAATGGTGACGGTGGCGCTTGTTGCCTTTAAAACAGGAAACGGAAGCAAAGCTACGAGTGTGAACTCATTTAGATTTTAGATCAGCAAAAGTGAAAACAAGCTGTTGTTATGTCATCGTGAATAAATCTCTTCTATTCGTAGCCGTTTGTGAAAGGCGTTCCGCATCCCATTTCTTGACTATGGCGATCCACTCATTCTCCGATAATGCTTATGGGCTTTCGAGCCTCCAGAACTCTGCAATTTTGCCTTGTTGCGATTGCGCCCTGTGTTATAGATAAATGATTTTTGGCAACTCCCTATAGTGAGGGAGAAGTGAAGCGCGCGATTTGTTCTTCATGCTAAGAAGGTGAATTGTATGGAACATCTGAAAAGGATGTTTAAGAAACGGGGAACTCTGAAGGGGAAAAATAAAAGCCTTTATCCCTGTATATCAACTTTGTAATTGTAAAAGCCTGCATAATTGAGAATGCAAGAGGACAGTTCTTTGAATAGTCAAAGCAAGTTTGAGAAAGTAATAAAGTGGATTAGAAATCAAATCACCTTGAGGAGAGGATGGTATTTCTACTTTCTCAGTTTTTCCATTTTCATCACAATTTCAATCTATTGGAGAGACTTATATTGGTTTCAACTAGGCATTACTCCATTCTCCATAGCTATAGTTTATTTGGTCATGATTACAAGCAACAAAGAGCTTAGAGAAACTACCGAAAAACAAGTGAAAGCCTTTGTAGGTAATCTTCAAACAGTATGCACAGAACTGAAGGATGTTTCCAGTGGAATCAGTACTCTTACTAGTGTTATGAAAGGGGTTCGAGAGGCAATATTAGCAAGTACATTGGCTTCACAGACTGCTATCGCCAAAGCAGAGGCTGAGAAGAGAAAGAGGAAGGAATCTATAAAACCTCTGCTTTCAACCATGGTTGTGCTAAGTGGTTTCAATTGGTGGATATTTGATTATAGACATTACCATCTTCTCTTATACAATTCTGGTAGTGATGCCGTAGGGACAGTGGTCATAATACGAAATTCGCCACATGGTCCATACAATATCGTAATTGGTCCTCCAATAGACATAGATTTAGGGCACATCAATGATTTTGGAGGAATGGTTACGTTGGATAATATTCTGATTAGAGTTAGAGACGTGGATGGAAATCCTTACCAATGCTATGTTCAAGTATCATTAACTCAACCTCAACAAATTTCTGTTCCATTAGAGGAAATGTAGGATGAAATTACTTCTCCTTTTTTTGTTTTGTTCTCCCTTTTCGCCATTTTATGATTTCTATGCTGCAAACCACCTAAAGGGATAATCAGAAAAAACCCAGCGTACAAGCAGTTAACTGGGCTGCTCGAAGGGTTTAATGTTCATGGAAAATCCTCCAAATCATGCTCCCAAGTAACTTGATCATTCAACGAGAGTTATATTGAAAAATTGAGGTTATAGAATTACGGACTAGACTGCCGGTGAGTCTCCACTTCTCTTAAACCACGTATGATTTCGCCGACAGTGAGTTTAGATAGGGGTTTATCGAACTTTGCTGAAACGTCGATTAAAAGATTATTGAGTTGCATAACAATCATGCCCGTTGCTTCCTTTGTTATCTCTTTTCTCAGCTCTTCTATAAGCGATGTCTTTATGTCTCCAGCGACGTCATGTCTCTCAACAAGGGCAGTGACAGCTTGGCTGGCTGAAGGATAGCCATGTCTCCTTCTGAAATCCTCTATCTTATCTTTGGTAGTCTTTGGAATTTGAATGGTGGAATATTCCGTTGGCACACTTTTCCCTCAGTCCTTAATAGTAGACACAAGTCTTATATATCATACGTGTGAGAAATGTGAGATAGCAAGATATGTTGAAATCTCACACAGGTGTATGACGAAAATGAAAGCCCAAATTCCTTCAAGCATCTCAGCAAGAAACGGGTTTGTCGCAGGCGGTAAGAAAGTCGAAGTAAAAAATGATGAGGCGACTAATGCAGCTTTAGACACTATTCTCGGAGGCGTTGGATTCATGATGAAGAACAGACAGCCAGGAGACAAAATAGTGGTGGAGTGTAGGAGTGCCTCTACGAAAAAAGGTATACTTTCGATATGCACGGTTTCCTTGACTGGAGATTCCAACAACTTTTAGCATCGGCTCCTGTTGCGCAGATGAGGTTTATGTTGCAGATTAAGGTCTACCATTTTGACTGTAGTCCTTCATTGAGTTGGCGCTTGGAGTCCATTTACATCACATCAGATAAAGGCAGACGAACTTGAAAAAAGGGAGTAAAAGAGGTTGCTGAAAAATGCTGCTCGAAATAGAGAAAGGAATGCCTTTAATTCTAAATTTATGATAACTTGTGCAAAAGGATTTATCTAGTTACCCGTGCATATACAATTTGGATATTCTCGTCTAGCGGAGAGAATAACGAAAAATGCGCCCACAACCTACTTTGATCGATTTATTCTCGGGTTGCGGAGGGGCGTCGTGGGGATTCAAGGAAGCAGGGTTTAAGATAGTAGCGGCCGTAGACATAGATCATTCAGCTTGCAAAACATATGCAGCAAACGTGGGCGTTCAACCGATAGAAGGTGATCTTAGACATATCTCTGGCAAACAAATCTTGGAAAAGGCTGGCCTGAAGAGGGGCGGGGTTGACGTCGTAGTGGGTTGTCCTCCATGTCAAGGCTTCAGTTCACTTAGGAGGACAAGAAAAAGAGACTTGCCAGATCACAGAGACGATTTGTTAATGGTATTTGCACGACGCGCTATTGAAATCTTCCCGCGGATGGTTATCTTTGAGAATGTCCCAGGAATAATGCGGGGAAGGGGAAAGACTTTTGTTAGGAGATTCATAAGAAAGTTGGAGAAACACCGTTACTTTCCCATCGGAAGGTTATTGAATGCGGCCGACTTCGGGGTTCCTCAGCGAAGAAAACGACTAATCATCATCTTTGCTAGAGAGGAAGCTGTAACTGGTGACCTTCTTCCATTGCTTCCACGGGAGACGCACGCACATCCAGATGTGGCAAGAGAAAAGGGTTTGCCGCCTTGGGTAACAGTACATGAAGGAATTGCAGACCTGCCTCCGCTTAAGAGTGGTGAGAAAGCTCCGGCTATCGCTTTACATGAAGCTACGGACCACGGAGAGAAAGTCCTTAGAATCATTAAGGGCATTCCAAAAGATGGGGGAAGCCGCAAAAATCTTCCAAAGCACTTGTGGTTACCTTGTCACAAGAAGATGGGTGGTAAAGGAGCAGAAAGCGTATACGGAAGAATGGCTTGGGCAGATCTTTCTCCTACAATTACCTCTCGTTGCGTAATTGCTGCTTGTGGTCGTTTTATACATCCAAGTCAAGATAGAGCGATAACACCAAGAGAAGCTGCGCGACTTCAAGCTTTCGACGATGATTACAACTTTATAGGCTCTAAGGAGTCAATAACATGGCAAATTGGAAACGCAATGCCACCCAAGCTCGCAACAGTCATTGGAAAGGCAATTCATCGTCAAAAATAATACTTGATAGGTGGCACACATCGCTATCAACTACTTTGAAAATAAGAAAAGATGTTTCGTCCAGTTGATACTCGAGTGGGGTAAGGAGAATAAAAGGTCTTTTCCATGGAGAGAGAATAGAACTCCATACAAGGTATTGTTGGCCGAAATTCTACTACAAAGGACCCCCGCAAACCGCGTTGCAGATTTCCTCCCAAGCTTTATCAAAAGGTTCCCAGCACCTTTTTCCATCACCGCGGCGAATAGAGACGATCTTGAAAGACAGCTTCAATCGTTGGGACTTAAAAAAAGAACCAAGTGGCTCACCTCACTCATGAAGGAATTGTGCGAAAACTACGATTGCAAAATCCCAGACAAGGAAGATGAACTAATCAAGCTTCCAGGCGTAGGGCTTTATACAGCAAGAGCCATCTTATGTTTTGGCTTTGCCAAAGACGTTTCTATCGTTGACGTGAATGTGGCGCGTGTTCTTCAAAGAGTTTTCCACGGTTCCAATGTTAAGAAAAGACCTAGCGAAGATGAGGCATTATGGTCGTTTGCAGCTAAAATCGTTCCGAAAGGGTTAGGACCACAATATAACGAGGCTTTGTTGGACCATGCCTCAGTGATTTGCAAGAAAAACCCACTTTGTGAAAAATGCCCTATTTCGGCATTGTGTAACTACTACAAGATTGTGGGACTTGCGAAAGTTTAGCATTTTTGAGACATTAGCTAATTAAATAAGAAGAAGAGCTAATAATTTACAGAACTGTTTGTTATCGGGGGCAAATAGCTTTGAAAATGAGACAACTTAAGATGAAGTATGCTGGGGGAGGTATTGTTCGTCATCTGGGTCTTCAGAATTATAAGGGACCTGTAGCAGCTCTGGCCGAATTAATTGCCAATGCTTGGGATGCCGATTCTTGTGAGGTGCATGTAACGATTCCGTTGGGGAGGACTCTGAAAGCGGAAGATGAGATTATCGTAAAAGACTGTGGTTATGGGATGAGTTGGAATGATTGTGATGAAAAATATTTGGTTATAGCAAGGAATAGAAGAGAGGTTGAAGGAACGGACAGAACTCCTGGCGGCAGACCTCTAATGGCTCACAAAGGTCTTGGAAAACTTGCCGGTTTTGGAATCGCGAAAATAATTGAAATAAAAACCGTTTCCAACGGAAAACTCACCCATTTCAGAATGAGCTTCGAAGATTTGGATTCATTGAAACAAGGTGATAATTATCCACCGACAATGATAGCTGACGAAGAACCTGCCAACCTACCCAATGGAACCGAGTTAATTTTGAAAGAATTATCGTTGGAAGGATCAATACCTGAGGCTCAATTCATCAGTAGTATGTCAACGAAATTCTCAATTTACTCTGACAAGTTCAGAGTCTACATAAATGATACACTTTTGGAAAGAAAGCGTATGCCTCTGGAATTTCGCTTTCCTGAAAAAGGAGATACGGATGTCACGGAGATTGACGAAGAAGGATTTGGAATTACTACTTTGCTGAATGGACAGACGATAAAGTGGTGGATAGGTTTCACTCCCGGCACGATAAAGTTGACCGAATTTCATGGAGTTAGTATAATTGCAAGAGGCAGAGCCGCACAAGATCCTTGGGACTTTAGCTTGGCAGGCGGTACTTGGGGACAACACGGCCTTAGGTACATGACAGGAGAAATAGTCGCCGAATTTGCTGATGAAGGGATACCTTATGAAAGCGACACCATTATGACAAATAGATCAGGGTTAAAGTGGGAGACTCCTAGAAACAAGCCCTTATACGAATGGGCAAGGGCAAAGATCAGAGAGTTGCTGAGAGAGTGGTCTAAGAGAAGAGGAGCGAAAACACTGAAGAAAATGAATAAAAAGTACCCTGAACTTGTAGAAAAAATTAAGAAATTTCAACCAAGAGAGCAGAAGGAACTTAATCTAGCCATGAAAAGTTTAGCCCAAGTTCCTACCATGCGACCAGAAAAACTATCAAAGCTTCTCAATAACGTAATTGATGGCTATCAAGACAAAGTAATCACTGATCTGCTAGAAGAAATAGTTAAACTGCCTCCCGAAGAAATGGAACAGATAATCAAAATTCTGACAGAATTTGATATTTTAGAAGCCGTGAGAGCCCACAAATTTGTCAGTTCTCACGTCTTAGTAATTCGAACCTTCAAAGAGATGATCGAGGCTGGAGTGCCTGAAAAACCAGATATGCACGACCATATTAGAAAGTATCCATGGCTCTTGGGACTCAAATATCAACCAATGGACTATGAGCATTCTCTGAAAAAAGTGTTAGATGAAAGGTTCGGTATAAAAACCGACGATAAAACCGCGAAAAAAATACCGGATGTCGTAGTTATGAGAGGAGGAACAGATGTGTTAATTATTGAATTGAAGAGAGCTGGTGAGGTTGTAGGGACTAAAGAACTTACGCAGATAAAGGAATATGTAGATTATTTAAGGGACTGGTTAGACCGAACGAATACGGAGGGTCTGATAGGTAAAAGAGTTCGAGGGAAAGATGTAGATGGATATTTGCTTGTTCATAACATCAAAGATGACGCTTTGGTGAGGGGAGAACAAAGCAGGCTTGAAAAAGATAGGATAAGAGTTTGTAAGTGGTACGACATTTTATCAAAAACCGAGGAGGAACATAGAGCCTTCCTAGAAATCATCAAAAGCAGAGCGCCTAAAGACGACCCGAGAATTAAAGAATTAGAAGACAAAGAAATAATATAGCTTTCATTGAAAAGAAGAATGTAGGTAACTGAACGAACAATCCAATCCTTGCGCATCCTTTTAGCTACAATTCTTTCTCATGCCGATTTAGATATTCCTTCACGGCGTTTTCGATTTCGACGCTAGCTTTTTTTGCACTTCCGTGTTTTTTGACAACATACATAAGAAAGCGTTTCCATAGATCGTCGTCTACTAACACTGTCGTTCTTCGTTTAGTTCGTTTAGTCATGCTTATCTCTACACATTTAGATGCTATTTGCGCATCATTCAGTTTCATATGAATCTCATCGTTCAGAGTAGTTTATCAGAACCATATTAACATTTAGTCACTCTGCCGGTGGAACGCTTTAGAGCGGTTCTCCCTATATTCTATGCATACCTGCACCATCTTCACGATTCGAGTGGATCGTTTTTCAAGATTTTGCCAGTAGAGCGATGGTGTCTGCCGAAATCTTGCCCGCGGTTGAAGCAGGGTTAGCTCCTAACTATTTCTATTTTCTTTCCTCTGATCACAAAACCGTCGGGCGATATTTTTATCTGGGGTTCCTCGGTGGAGCTTACTATCATCATCTTACGGTAGGGATCGATTACAATCCTTATTTTTTCTCCCTCTTTGAACGGATACTGGGAGTCCTGAACCATGACTGATGGAATAACCAAATATTGCGTATGTGCCTTCTTGCTCTGCACAATCTTGGTTTCGAATTCCTTTACCATACAATAACCACCAAGTTTCCAAATAACAACTGTATGAAAACCATATAAAAGCCTTATTAATCTTCGAACAGCCTAAATAGAAACTGCTCCTAACAGATTCTACCACGTCAATTCATGGAAATTCCCGCTGATCAAACTGTGACTGTGGTGCAACAGTCACACACTCTTAAGAAGGGGGGGGTCTTCTAGGGTAAATTCGTTAAGGAACACTCAACTTTTAAAAACAAACGAGGTAATGCAAATGGGAATAAGACACAACGAAACTGCAAAAATGACGAGAAGCCGTTTATCAAAGTCTAAACTTTTGCTCGTGACAGCTGTGGTGTTGACTATTGTTACAGCTGTTGGATATGCAAATCTCTCACCTGCAACCACCTCTGCTTATGCGGCGACTCCGATCACCGTTGCTTTCGATTTTGACACAGGCTCGCCGCCTCCCTCCTTGTATCAAAACACGCCCTTCGATTATCTGACTTCAAGCGGGGTTGCAGCACACTTCAGCTCGACATCCGACCTCGTCACACCCGCCTTTTCAGTCCAGAGCTCCATACCAACAGGCTACAACTTGTCCATGTTTTCAGGCCAATGGCTGTACGACAATCAGCTTACTAGGGATTATCTTGACATAAAGTTTAACGCGCATCTGTACAGTATCAACCTGACATTTGCGACCATCGAGCAGCACGGAGGTCCCGGGATAGAACCCTGCTACATCAATTTGACCGCGTATATGGATTCAGCCGGAACAACTCCCGTGGGCTGGACATGGACGCGCGGCGTAACTGCAAGCGAGCAAAATACCCAGGGCACGCTTTCATTCAATTCAGGCGGTCAGCCATTCAACCTGGTAAGGATCGGAATACCTGTTCAACCTGCACCCAAACCAGTCACGGATTTCTTTGTTGACAACATAGTCATAACGGCAACTCTGCTAGACACTACTCCTCCAGTTACGGCCATCAGCCTGAGCGGGACTCTGGGAAATCAGGGCTGGTACACGTCAAATGTTGCGGTGAACCTATCCGCAACCGACGATGCAACCGGCGTAGCCCAAATCTACTATAGAATCAACAGCGGAACAGTCAAGACAGTCAGTGCAGACGGACAACCACTGATCACACAGGAAAAAGCCAACAACACATTGGAATACTGGAGCATAGACAACATGGGCAACGAAGAAACCCACCATCTATTGACTGACATTAAACTGGACAAGACTCCTCCAACGATTGGAGTTCCCACGCGTACGCCAGAAACTGATGTCTGGCCTGGACAACAGGTGAAGATTTTAGTAAACGTGACGGACAGTACAAGCGGATCAGCAAACGTTACTCTCAGTTATAGCCTGGACAACGGAACGACATGGCTACCATCAATGAACATGAACTTCAACGCCTCGACCAGACTCCACCAAGCCACGATTCCACCACAACCCGACGGAACATGGATAAAGTACAAAATCGAAGCTGCTGACAGCGCTGGAAACCAAGCGGTCAACGACAACGCGGGACTGTTCTACAACTACCATGTGGTTCCAGAATTTCCATTCGCAATAATTCTGCCATTATTCATCGCCGTCACAACGCTCGCAATCTTCATCGCCAAGAGAAAACTCCCCCGAGACATACATGCAAACACAACTCAAACCCCTCTTGATGAGCCCCACCCTGTATCTGACATTTCTTGAAGACTCAAAGCTAGGCCAATGATGGCTTCTCAACCCAAGCGTACTCGAGAGCGAACACCTTTGCCGCATGAGCCAAAAGACCACTCTCCACGAAGGAAGCAACTCGCGCCTTCTTCATTTCTAAATCAAAAAGGCTTATTTTTGACGCAACCCGTTTTTGGCAAGGCAACGAGACAATGAAAATGGATCCACGACGAAACGAAAGCACGAAAATGAGACGAAACCGTTTATCCGTGCCCAGACTATTGCTGGCAGGAGTTGCTGTGCTGGTTCTAGCAGTAGCCATAGCGTATGTTTCAATCTACATTTCCACGACCCCGACAACAAAGCTCACCATTAATTTCGATTTCGACACTGGCTCCCCACTTCTCGCCGAGACTCAAAATACGCCTCTCAATCAAACGTCAAGCGGAGTCACAGCATGCTTCAGCTCACCTTCCGACTCCGCCTTAGCCCCCGCTTTTTCAGTCCAGAGCTACGACACTACGTTCATCGAACTATCGCAGTTTTCAGGCAAATATCTGTATGACAACAAACCATCCAGGGACTGTCTGGACATAGTGTTTAGCCAGCAGCTGACCAGCATCAGCTTGACGTTTGCGACCGTCGAGCATCACACGGAACCCAGTAACATCACATTGACCGCGTACATGAATTCAACCGACACAACCCCTGCCGGATTGACGACCGCGCGCGGAACCTTCTCAAACGGTCTATATCCCCAAGGCGCACTGTCATTCAACTCAGGTGACCAACCATTCAACCTGGTGAGGATCGAAATACCTTATCAAGGACCCCAGGGAGCCACGAATTTCTTCGTAGACAATATCGTGGTCACGACAACCCAACAAGAATAATCCACAACATGGCTTTTTTCACATGTAGACGTCGGCGTAGAGGCGAGTTTACCTAACAAGAAAAAGAAGGATGTCTGCGGAGAAACGCGGAATTAGCGACATCGCCAGCTCAGTGAGGTCCAAACCCCCATCCCCTGCATCATGTTCTCTGTTCAAGGAGAAGTCGTGTTTTTGGCTTGTTTTGATAAAGACGTTGCCAAACAGGTTACAGGGGTTTTATCAGGTCTGCAATGCAAGATTCCGTTCTTATCCCCAAGAACCGCGGCTTCAGAGGCATCAAACGGAAAATTAACAACTGTCAAAATGGCTGAAATCAAACGGCAAGATTGAGATCTTGTCTGGTAGTGGGATTTGAGTTTGTGGGTTGTTATTTCATGTTATTGTATAAGTTTATATAATAGACTTACCTATTGCTCAGATCGTTAAGCGAAAAGAGGACAAGACATGTCAATCAAGGTCATTCACGAACCACAGCTTGACACCATACTGATGGTTGAAAAAGCAATCAGAGAGGCTGAAACCTACCCGACCAAGAAAAAGCTTCTTCAAAACCTACCGAAACAGGTTCAATACCAGACGTTCAATCGCATCCTCGAATACCTCGAAAGCTCCAACAAAATCATAATCGACGGACACAGGATAGTCTGGGTCTTCCCAGACAACCCAAAACTCAAGAAGCTACTGGAAACTAGCGTCAAGCTAAGATAAGTGCAAACCCAACTAATCCTGCTAATAACCGAACCTTTCCTCATACTTCTTATGATCCAGAATCTCAAGCACAACAACGGCGACACCTGATTCCTCAGCCACCAACGTATAGATCAAGCGAGTCCTCGCATCCACGTTGAGCTTGTACAGATTATTCACGCCAGCCCGCTGAACATAGTACTTCGGAAACTTCTTCCGTTCAATCCTTTCTCCAGCGAGCATGTTGCTCTTCAACACGTCCAACCCAGCGTTGATAATCTTCAGCAAATAACTGCCCGCATTGAGAGAGGAAATGAACGCGGCGACCTCGCGATCTGCCTTGATGCACGAGGGCCTTTTCGACGGCACAGCACCACCAAGTTTCGGACTTTCGGAGAGTCTTGATGCTTCTTGTTTATAACATGTTTCCTCTCAGTCACTGATATCCTGACTGATGGAAAAAAGGGGGTCGCGGCAGACTTCCATTGGGAGTGGGATGCAAACCCCGTTCTCTTCACTACTGTCTTAGGCGAGAGCGTAGCGAGATGGTTTCTACTCGAGGTCTTTCTGCTTGGGGATTTTGGCTGTCGGATGGTACGTTCTGCAGAGGCGGCATCTCAATCCTTATATTCACAGAGCCACTGTGGCAACGCAAAGGATGTCGGCGACATGATCAAGGACCCAACCATGTTCTTCTCAAAAAACGCGTTAAACATGAAACGCTCCGAAATTCGGGAACTGCTCAAAGTCACCAGGCAGCCTGACATGATCTCCTTCGCCGGCGGGTTTCCCGGGCCGGAGACTTTTCCGGTCAAGGACTTCGAGGAAATCGCTTGCCAAGTCATGCGGGAAAAGGGGATACTGGCCATGCAGTACGGGCCGACTGAAGGAGAAAAACCACTGCGAGAAGAGATCGCAAAGTGGCTCAGACGCGAGAAAACCACGATTGCGCCGGAAAACATTCTGGTCACGGCCGGCTCTCAACAGGGCCTGGACATCGTCGCCAAAGTTTTCCTGGACCCGGGAGACATCGTGATAGTCGAGTTGCCGTCCTACATCGGGGGACTGCAGGCCTTCGCCGCCTACCGGGCAGAAATGATCGGGGTTGAACAGGACGACGAAGGCATGAGAATGGACCTGCTCGAGAAAACGCTGGAGAAGCTGGCCCGGAAGGGAAAGAAGCCCAAATTCATCTACGTCGTTCCCGACTTCCAGAACCCGTCCGGCGCGACAATGCCGCTGGAAAGAAGGAAAAAGCTCCTCGAGCTTGCATACAAGTATGAGTTGCCCATAGTCGAAGACAGCCCCTACCGCGACCTGCGGTACAGAGGTCAACCCGTGCCGGCGATCTACAGTCTCGACACGCAGAACCAAGTCATAGTGCTGGGCACCTTTTCGAAGCTGCTCTCTCCCGGCTTGAGACTGGGCTGGATAATGGCCTCGGCGGAATGGCTGGACCGCATGATCGTGGCGAAGCAGAGCATGGACCTGTGCTCGCCGACGTTCACACAGCTCATCGCAGCCGAATACTTGGAGCAGGGAAAGCTGCCGCCCCAGATTGAGAACATCCGTCGGGCGTACGGACGAAAGCTGGAAGTCATGCTGAAGGCTCTGGAAAAGTACATGCCGAAAGGCGTGGAATGGTCTAAGCCGGAAGGCGGACTGTTCCTCTGGGTCAGACTGCCAGGGAAGATCAGCGCAAACGATCTTCTTCCCAAGGCCATCGGGAACAAGGTGGTGTACGTCGTCGGCACCGCCTTTCACTGCGACGGCAAAGGACAAAACGCCATGAGGCTCAACTTCTCATACCCCACGGAGCAGCAGATAGACGCTGGCGTTCAACGTCTGGCCACAATGATAAAAGAAAACGCGTAGCTCCGGCAGAACCGCGACACTGAAGGACACTTCGAACAGGCTATTCTCTCAGGGCGAAGCATCCTCGAACAAAACTGGCTGTTCCACGCTATGGGCTCGGGGACGTTTTGCGGTTTTCCTGCGCCAATACGGAATACCCCCCTCTAGATTTTTCTCGCGCGACCGGTTTTGCGCTGCGCCCTCCGTCATCGTAAGCTTAAATAGCCATTGCAGGGCGGGTCTGTTAACTCTTCGGCGCTTACATGGATAAAGCTTCGTCCATGTTAACCAACGACGCTTTTTTATTACTTTCTAGATGTTTTCTCGTATTGCTTTTCAGGGCTACAGTTTTGTCTATGTTAACCTGATGAAAAACTACGCAGATCAACTAGTGCCAAAAGTAAGCGGAATATGGCACTCAGACGAAATGATTCTAAACGTAAGGAACTTGGACAACCATGAGAACCAAAGATGGGCTTGGAATGTGATAGACAACCAAAAGCCGATATTGGCTAGCTACTCAGATAACGGAGAAAAGAGAAATTGCTGATGTGCTAGGAAAGTTTTGGCTCAAGCCTCAAGCATTTCGCAAACGAGACCTATGGCTGTAGTGACCGATGGACCGAGAGCATACCAAGACGCAATAACAAAAGAATTTTTCACGCTGAAAGCTCCACGCACAGAACACGTTAGAATACCCAACATCAGAGACCGCTTAAACAACAACATGATTGAAAGATTACATGGAACAATAAGAAAGAAACAAAGTCATGCGAGGACTAGATGATAAAACGACAGCGCAAAAAATGATGGATGGAAAAAGAATTTACTATAACTTCATGAGATCACACATGACATTAGATGGGAAGACTCCAGCGCAAAAGGCAAAGATTGACGTTGATTCAAATCAAAATTGGCTTTCTTTAATCAAGAAAGCATCAAAACACCAGCAAACAGTGATTGTTTTACTTTTGAAGTCTGCACATACACTTTTCTTTGAGGTAGCTCGCGTGTGCTGATAAAGTCAAGTCCATCTGTCAAGAGGTTGGCTTCCATCGTCAATTAGGCCTTTTTTATGTTTCTTAGGCACTTTGATTCGCGGCATGTCTTTTCCAGTTATTGTTTCGGGTTTTGCTTCACGCACTCTTGACGTTCTTCTATCGACCAAAGATTGAACTAAAGCCTGCGCCGCTGCAATTTCCTTTTCCGAGAGACCAATAAGTTCTCCAACATATTGGTCGATGTTTTGGATTTCAACCGTCAGTGATTGGATTCTTTCGAGCGTGTCGGCACCATCAAGTTGTCTTGCTTTTCCCTCCAAAGCATCAAAAAGCCTTGAAAGCTCTAGAAGCCGTTCTTTCTCAAGTGTTCGCACATCGAGAATTGGAATTTGTTCTGCAACTTTCGTTTCTAAACCGATGACTCCTCCAGAAGTGGCTCTACCATGCGTTTCAATGTGAAGTTGGCAGAAGCTTGAATTTAAGTAAGCTGTTTCGGCTTTAATTTGTAAAGCGCTAAACTTCGTCTTCGGGATTAGTGCTATTGCTGCATCATACATTGCAACGGGAAAGTCAGTTACAGCGAATCGCGTCTTATACCATCCATGGCGAACAGCAAATATGGGTGCTGGTATTACACCGCCTAAATCATACCAGCCAAGGAAATCTTTCCTTTTGGCTCGTTCTTGACAAACCCATGTTCGGCTGCACAGTTCGCCCCCGCCGCGACTTTCCCGTATGGTTGTTCGGCATTGGGTTTCACCCCATCTGATGTAGCCTAATACGCCTTTAGATAATTTTGAGGTAGGCGAATGGCAAATGAAGTAGTAGGCTTTTCCCCCTTTTTCCGCGATTTTTTTCCAATCGCTCTTTGTGAACTTAAAGAACTTCGATTGCCTGATGCCTGTGATGGCAGGGTGCGCGAATTTCTCAAGTCCCCACTTATTAATAGTGCCTTTATCAAGGTCAAAAAATTCTCCTGGACCAACATTGGGACGAAGTGTTTTATCAAATGCCGCTTTAGACCATACCGTATTACCTCTTAGAGGTTGAAATAGCTCACCCATTTTCACAAATAATTGGCTTGAAGCTAGTGCTTGTTCAATTCGGTCTGGATTGAACATGACCTGTATCCATTTTTGATCTCCTACCAATTGTCGCTGCCCGACTTTTCGTGCGATCACTCCTTTAGGAGTTTTGGAGGCAGTTTCGACCAAATCCAAGAGCGCATCAACACTTGTTTTTCCATTAACATATGCAAAAACTGCATTGTTACTATCTCTTTCATCTTTTATAGAGCACTTTTCAAGCAGGATAACGCAGGTGGCGATTATGGGAATCCGAAAGAGCCTGTTCGAAAAATCAATAACCGCTTTCACTTTGAAATTGGAGGTCAGAAACTTGGAAAAGGCAACACCATATTCTGTTTGAAGCCATCCATTTGAAATAATCATACCAATGCGACCGCCCTCTGACAAGAAGGAGGTGGCGTACATTACAAAATAAATGTAGATTCCGGTTTCGGTGACAGTTCCGCGAATGCCGCCTTGAAGTCCATAAGTCTTCATTATCGCACCGATTGCTCGACCTATTGACTTTTGAGTTACAGGTGAGATCTCCACATATCGTGTATAGGGCGGATTGGCCACAACGGCATCCACGTTTGGCACAGTAATTTCCCTTCTTGTTTCTCTTCGTGCATTTTTTACCGAATATGGTGCAAAAACGGCGGTTCTCGGAGGTACATTAAAGAAATCTTCGACAACAATATTCATTTCGCTTGTAGGATGTCTAACGTCACGCATAGCCAAATTCATCGCTGTTAAGTGGGCGGAAAAGGGGTTTATGTCAACAGCGAAGATTTGCGATAGTATTTCCTTGTGATTTGCTTTTTCGGTCTGTGGGACTTTGAGTTTCTTCAACTGAGCGTAGGCTTTTACAGCAAAAGTTCCGCTACCCACGGCTGGATCTAATACGCGGTCTGTTGGAGAACGAACTGCCCATCTGGTAATAAACTCCGCAATTGGAGGAGGAGTGTAGAATTGTCCCAGCGTGTGACGTTCATCATCCTTAAGTAGATTTTCGAAGACAAAGCCCACCACGTCCGACTCTATTTCTTCAAGTCGATATTTTCCCATTTCATCAATGAAAGAATTAATCTCATCGAGCAAATCGGGGTCATCGGGCAATGATGCCTCATCATAGATTCCCGTGGAAAACACAGGTTCAAAATCTTTGGTAACGTGGACAACTTTTTCAAAAGACTTTCGAAGCGACTCCAAATACTCGGCTGAATTTAACAATTTGATCGGAGCCAATTTGGGCAAATTAGGATATGACCGTTCTAAAATTCTATAAAAAATGATCTTATTCATCAGAATATAGGCCGCTTCTTGAGCGTAAATTTCGGGGTTAACCGGACCCGTAATTTCATCAAATTTCTCAAATTCTTCTTTAAAAGAAGCATCCTTTTTCAACTTCTCTTTTATCGATATTACGAGTTGTCCAGCGAGATATTGCACAAAACTACGAAGGCGAACTATGAATGCCCAGTCTAACGTAGTTTTTGTTATCTTTAGTCCAGCATGTATTCTTGCCGCAAGAGTAAGAAGTTCCAAGGCGATTTCTTCTGTAATTGGCGTTTCCTTAACTAGAATACTATTTGTATCAATTCGGAAGCCCCTTCCCTTTTGAGGCATATCAAATAATGCTACTACGTTTCCGTTAGTTGTTGCAAAGACATCCGCGCCCAAATGAGTAGCATAATTTAAGGCTTGGTCGATTACTAAAGTGCTCATTGGATCAAATTTTTTGAATGCTCCTGGAACATTTCCTCCTACCTTTTTCTTGCACTCAATAACCATGAGCGTTTTCATCGGATGAATTATTACAGCCAAATCCGCCCTTCCTGAGTCTGCCTTCTTTTGAGGCTCAACATCAACAAACTTGACACCTTCTATAACGTGTTTTTTCTTGTGAAGGACATTTTTTAGAACTCGATAAAGCTCTTCTTCAACTTTAGATTCATGACTCAACCTAAACTACCTCACATTTTAGTGCTCCCTGATTGTGTATGGTTTAACCTTCAAAGAAGCACGTCCTGAATATTCCTTTCAGGCACCGAAGTCAAAGCCAATCCTCACCTAAACTAGCATTATTGTTATTTGTAGACTATAAGAATTTTAAGAAGCGCCGATGGTTAACAGACACCTCAATAAAATACTTAAGCGCCTGAGAGTTAACAGAACCTGCAGGGCTAGAGTTAGAAAGATCAAGCCCGGTAGCATCAACACGTTGAATCAGTGTGAAGCGAAATGCTGGACATCAGGCTCGTCCGCGAAAGCCTCGACCTAGTCAAAGACAACCTCTCCAAGAGGGGCGACGCTGAAAACCTGAAGATGCTTGAGCAGCTGCTCGTCAACGACAAGGAATGGCGTGGAAGACTCACCCAGCTCAACGGGTTGAGGCACGAGCGGAGACTGATGACCGCTGCGGTCGCCGACGCCAAAAAGAAGGGAGAAGACGCTGCGGCCGAAATCTCCAAGGCGAAGAAGCTTGACTCGGACATCGCGGCGTTGGAGAAGCTTGTTGGCGAAAGCGAGGAGAAGGTCCACGGGCTTCTCATGCGGCTTCCCAACCTGCTTCACGAAACTGTCCCCGTCGGCAAGGACGAGAGCGACAATGTCGAAGTCAGACGGCGGGGCCGAATCCCAAGCTTCAGCTTCGAGCCGAAGGGCCACGTGGAACTCGGCCTCGGCCTAGACGTGGTTGACATCGAACGCGCCGGAAAGATCGCGGGCGCCCGCTTCTTCTACCTGAAGAACGAGGCCGTCATGCTGGACATTGCGTTGATGGCTTTCGCGCTGGAAGAAGTGGCCAAGAAGGGCTACGCGCCGGTGGAGCCGCCGTTTTTGATGAGGCGAAAACCCTACGAAGGCGTGGTGGCTCTTAGCGATTTCGAAGACGTTCTCTACAAGGTGGAAGGCGAAGACCTCTACCTGATCGCCACTTCGGAGCATCCGATGGCGGCCATGTTCATGGACGAGGTCCTCAAAGCCGAAGTCCTCCCGCTGAGGCTGGCAGGCGTCAGCCCCGCCTTCCGCAAGGAAGCGGGCGCGCATGGAAAGGACACGCGCGGCATCTTCCGAACCCACCAGTTCAACAAGGTCGAACAGTTCGTCTTCTCCAAGCCCGAAGACTCATGGAACATTCACGAGGAGCTTCTCCAGAACGGCGAGCAGCTACTGCAAAAGCTGGGACTCCCGTACCGCGTCGTAAACGTGTGCACAGGTGACATCGGAACAGTCGCCGCCAAGAAATACGACGTTGAAGCATGGATGCCGGCCCAGAATGCCTACCGCGAGCTGATCTCGTGCAGCAACTGTACTGACTACCAGGCGCGAAGGCTCAATATACGATACCGCGAGAAGGAAGGTGCAGCGCCGAAGGGCTTCGTGCACACTCTGAACTCGACGGCGCTTGCCACGGGCAGAACGATCGTGGCCATACTCGAAAACTACCAGCAAGAAGACGGCTCCGTCACTGTTCCGGAAGCTCTGAGAAAGTACATGGGTGGAGCCAAGAAAATAGCTCGTAAACAATAAAACTTTTAATAGTCTGTTGTGAACCTTTCAAGCTGCATCCGGGAGGATATAATTGTCTTCCAAAACTAAACGCGTCCGCGACAAGTGGCGAAGCAAGTCTTGGTACATGGTGATGGCTCCGCCGTACTTCGGAAACGTCGAACTCGGAGGAGTGCCAGCCGACGAGCCGGAAAGACTAGTTGGCAGAGTCGTTGACTCCACATTGTACGACATAACGAACGACTTCTCGCACCAGTACCTCAAAATGTACTTCCAAGTAACCGACGTCGAAGGCAAGACCGCCCACACCATGTTCAAAGGCCACGAATACTCGCGGGACTACCTCAGAAGCCTTGTCAGACGAAGAACCACCAAGATCGACGGCTTGTTCGCGGTCACAACCAAAGACGGCTACATGCTCCGCATCGCCGTCAGCGCCTTCACGCTCTCAAGGATAAAGACGTCACAGGAGAAGATTGTTCGGGCAATAATGGACAAGATAATCCGCGAGAAAGCCCGGATGCTCACGCTGGACCAGTTTGCACAGGAAATCGTCCTCGGCAAAATAGCCTCAGACATCTACAACGAAGCAAAGAAAATAGCGCCTTTACGCCACGTCGGCATAAGAGGCTCAAAAGTGGTCTCCCAACCTCCACAGGCACAAGTGCAGAAAGCAGCTCAAGAGGCTAGCTAGCCAGAGTCATCCCGTACTCGTAGCCCTTTTCGAAAGCCGTCAAGTTCAGTTCTTCCGTTCCTTTGGGAATGTTATCCTTTATGGCTTCCTTCACCGCCTCAGCGTCGACCAGCTTCGTGATCGCCACGAACGCGCCAAGCATCACAATGTTCGCAACGATCTTTCGCCCAAGCTCCTCCGCAATCTTCGTCGCTGGAACCCGCCGAACATTCACGCCCTCCAGCTTCTTCTCGTGCGGAATCATGCTTTCATCCACAATCACCGTGCCGCCCGCCTTCACGTCGTCCGCGTACTCGTTGTAAGCGTGCTGCGACATCACGACCAGCACGTCAGGCGATGTTACCTTCGGAAAGTCTATGTCTTCCTCAGAGATCACGACCTCGGACTTGCACGCGCCGCCCCTCGACTCCGGACCGTAAGACTGCGTCTGAACGGCGTTCTTGCCGCCGTGGATACACGCCGCGGCGCCCACGATGATGCCGGACTTGATTATTCCTTGACCGCCAAAACCGGCAAACCTAACCTCAACCCTCATGCTAGTTCACCTTGCTCAACGTCCTCTCATTAATCTTGGATATCTTCTCATGCAACAGCTTCTCGTAGCTGAGCCCCTCCGTGTCCACGAACTCGCCTACCGGAATCCTGTCAGGCGTGATCTGCGCCTTCGAGGGGTCAGAGAAGCTCTCGATGACTGACGCCTTCTTGTACCACTCCATCATCTCCAGACCCGAACGCATCCTGTTGTGGCGGCCATAAATCTCCGGACACGGCGAAAGCACCTCCACAAAACAGAACCCTTCCTTCTGCATCATCCTCTTAACCGAAAACGTCAGCCTCCGCACATGCAACGCCGTCCACCTCGCCACGTAGGTGGCCCCAGCGGCAGCCGCCAAATGCACAAGGCTGAACGGGTTCTCAATGTTCCCGTAAGGACTCGTAGTCGTCACCGCCTCGACAGGCGTCGTCGGACCCTGCTGCCCGCCGGTCATGCCGTAGTTCAAGTTGTTCGCACACAAAACCTTCACCCCGATGTTCCTCCGCGCCGCATGAATGAAGTGGTTGCCGCCAATCGCGAAGAGGTCTCCGTCCCCGCTTATCACCACAACCTGCAACTCCGGATTCGCCAGCTTGACGCCGGTCGCAAAGGCCAAAGCCCGGCCGTGCGTCGTGTGGAAAGAATCAGTGTTGATGTAGCCCGCTGCCCTGCCTATGCAGCCAATCCCCGACACAACAACAAGCTTGTCCAAGTCAGTCTGCAACTCGTCCAGCGCGTGTGCAAAGCAGTTGAGCACGATGCCATTCCCGCATCCCGGACACCAGATGTGCGGCATCATCTCCGCTCTCAAATACTTCGCTACCGGATGCTCTGTCTGCATCACCATCAGCTATTCCTCCTGACAGCCTCAAGAATCTCCTCAGGCGTGTGCGGTTCCTCGCCCAGCTTCGGGAGAAAGACAACCGGCGTCTCCTTCGCGCATCGCTGAACCTCACGCACCATCTGCCCACAATTCATCTCCGGCACGATCAACCGCTTGACACGCTCCGCCGCTTTCATCACATACGCGTCAGGGAACGGCCACAACGTCACCAGACGCAGCAGCCCCACCTTCAACCCTTGCTGTCTTGCCTTCCGAACCGCGCTCAACGCCGCCCGCGCCACGATGCCGTAGGCCACGACAACCACGTCCGCATCCTCCACCATCACTTCCTGAACCCTCACTATCTTGTCCACGTTACTGCGTATCTTGTCACACAGCCGCTTAACAAGCCTCGACTGAACCTCCGAACTCTGCGTCTGCGGATACCCAAACTCGTCGTGAGTCAGACCCGTCGCGTGGAAACGGTATCCCTCGCCAAAACAAGCCATCGGCGGAACCAAATCCTCATCCGGCATGAAAGGCGCATACTTCCCCGGCGGAGCCTTAGGTTTCTTGCGGTTAACCGTCCTGATCTCCTCAGCCGCCGGAATCACGACTTTCTCCCACATGTGCGCAACAATCTCATCCGCCATCACAAAAGCCGGAACCCGATACGTCTCGGAAAGGTTGAACGCCTCAACCGTCAAGTCAAACATCTCCTGAACACTCGAAGGCGCCAACGCAATTATCTCGTAGTCGCCATGCGACCCCCACTTCACCTGCATCACATCCTGCTGTCCCGGCATCGTGGGCTGCCCGGTGCTCGGTCCGCCACGCATGATATCCGCAAGAACGCAAGGCGCCTCAGTCATCACGGCAAGACCGATGTTCTCCTGCATGAGACTGAAACCCGGCCCAGAAGTGGCCGTCATCGCCTTCAACCCAGAATAAGACGCCCCTATGACAGCGGCCATCGAAGCAATCTCGTCCTCCATCTGAATGTAAATCCCACCTATCTCAGGCAACCGCTCAGACAAATGCTCCGCTATCTCAGTCGCAGGCGTAATCGGATAGCCTGCGAAAAACCTGCAGCCCGCGGCAATCGCTCCTTCAGCACAGGCTATGTCACCGTTCATGAAGTGCGCGCCGCTCGGAACAACTCCGGTTTTTCTCACTTTCAGCATCCTCCCTTACAAGGTTTCTCAACAACGTAGATCGCAAAGTCAGGGCACACGATCGTGCAGAACCCGCAGACGATACACTTGCCCTCATCAGCGACCTTCGGCGGGTGTACTCCACGAGCGTTTATTTCGCTGGACTCTTCCAGAACCTTGCGCGGACAGAACTCGATACAGTATCCGCAGCCCTTGCAGGCGTCCTCAACCAAGTGAATCTCGCCTTTGACTTCCTTCGTCTTTTCCTTGTCAAGCGCCGCATGTCGGATTCTCTCAGGCATGCACTAGCCTCCTCCAAGCGCTTTCTCAAAAGCTTTTTTGCCCTTCTCGATCTCTTCCAGTCTTACGCCCTCGACGATTGACTTCATTTCACGAATCTTCGAGGCAAATCTTTCTCCCTCCGCAGCAGAAGCCCAAAGCAACTGCAGCCGTTCCTTGTCAAGCCCGTTCTGCTCCATACTCTTCCACAGCTTTTCCACACGCTTCAGCGTCTGATGGTTGGCGTTTATGTAGTGGCAGTCTCCAATGTGGCAGCCAGTCACCAGAACCGCGGCGACACCACGCGCGAAGGCTCTTTCAACAAACTTCGGCGCAACACGCCCCGAACACATGGTCCGGATTATCCTCACGTTCGGCGGATACTGCATACGACTGACCCCGGCAAAATCTGCGCCCGCGTAGGAACACCAGTTACAGCAGAAAGCCACAATCTTCTTCTCAGCATCCCGCTCCGTGACGGCGTCCACCTGCGCAATGATCTGCTCGTCCGTGAAATGGTTCTGCGTCAAAGCGCCAAACGGACACTCAGCCGAACAGGTTCCACAACCGCCGCACGAGGCCTCAACAACCTCGATCCTCTTCAAATCCTTGTTCAACATGATCGCGTTGTAAGGGCAGACCTTCACACAAAGCCCACAAGCCTTACACTTGTCACGGTACACAAACGGCGTAATGGCCTCCACAGTCACCTTCCCCTTAGCCATCAAAATGCCAGCGCGGGCAGCAGCGGCACTCGCCTGCGTGACACTGTCCCTGATGTCCTTCGGCGACTCGGCGCAGCCAGCAAAGAAAATCCCGCCCGTGGCAGCGTCGACAGGCCTCAGCTTCGGATGCGCCTCCAAAAAGAAGCCTTCCTGGTTTCTGGAGAGCGTGAGCAGACGCTGGATGGTTTCGCTGTCCTTTCTGGGTTCCAGTCCTATGGACAGAACCACCATGTCAGCGCTGACCGTGTACGGCTCCTTCAGCAGCGTGTTCTCGCCGAAAAGCCACAGGCCGCGGCTCTTCCTGTCCTCCCTTATCTCCGCGGGCAAGCCTCGAATGAAAACCACCCCCTCGCCCCGGGCACGCCTGTACAGGTCTTCGAACCCTTTCCCGTACGCACGAATGTCAACGTAGAAAACGTAGATCTCGGTCTCCGGCCAATGCTCCTTTATGAGCAAGCTGTCCTTGATCGTGTTCATGCAGCACACGTTACTGCAGTATGGCCTGCCGTTTCTGTCAGAACGCGAACCGACGCACTGGACGAAGACAACACGCTTCGGGATCTGCATGTCACTGGGCTTGAGCAGGCGACCGCCAGAGGGCCCTCCAGCGTTTATCAGCCGCTCGAACTCCAGCGACGTGATCACATTCGGGTATTTGCCGTAGCCGTAGCTGGGCAGCGAAGAAGGATCGAACACGTCCGCACCTGTCGCCACAATTACCGTGCCAACCTCAACCTCTTCGACTTCCGGCTTCATCTCGAACTTCACAGCCTGCCTCTCACACGCGCGAATGCACTTGTCACAGACCACGACGCCATCCTTGTTCAGACACAGGTTCATGTCAACCAAGTACGTGGACGGAACCGCTTGGGCGAACGGTGAGTAAATGGCGTGCCTAGTGGCCAGTCCAACGTCGAACTCGTTCGGCGCAGTCACCGGGCAGACTTTGGCGCACTCGCCGCAGGCCGAGCAGTCCTTCGTGACGTACCGGGGCTTCTTCAATATCTTGACGCTGAAGTTGCCGATGTAGCCTTTGACCTCGACGACCTCGCTGTTACTCAACAGTCTGATGTTCGGGTGGTGACCAGCGTCCGACATCTTCGGCGCCAAGATGCAGATCGAACAGTCCATCGTCGGAAACGTCTTGTCTATGCGGGCCATCATGCCGCCGATGCTGGGCTCCTTCTCAACCAGAAAAACCTCGTAACCCGTGTCCGCAAGATCAAGCGAAGCCTGAATCCCCGCCACCCCGCCGCCTATCACAAGCGCCTTCCGCTTGATGGGCACCTCACTTTCCTCGGCCGGCTCAAGAAGCGCAGCCTTCGCAACAGCCATCTTCACGAGATCCTTCGCCTTCTCCGTCGCCGCTTCCCGGTCGTAGAGGTGCACCCAACTGCAATGTTCCCGAATGTTCGCCATCTCGAACAGGTACTTGTTCAGCCCAGCCTCCTCGCAGGCTTTCCTGAAGGTCGGCTCATGCAGCCTCGGCGAGCAAGACGCCACAACCACGCGGTTCAGGTTGTGCTCCACAATGTCCTTCTTTATTCCGGCCTGTCCCTGATCCGAACACGTGTAGCGGTTGTCCTGAGCCAAAACAACATTGGGCAAGCTTTCAGCGAACTTTGCAACGTCCGCACAATCGACCGAACCTGCAATGTTCAGGCCGCAGTGGCACACGTACACGCCTATGCGAGGCTGTTCCTTAGTTTTCGGCAGTTCCTTGTCTGGCTCCATCTCAGCGTTCACCCCTCAGAGAGTCGAGATACTTCTCGATTGACTCTGCCGCGATCTTGCCGTCGCGAATCGCTTCTATCACGCTGGCTGGCCCACGCACGACGTCTCCCCCCGCGAAAACGCCTTCCATGCTCGTGGCCATCGTCGTAGGGTCAACCCACACCGTGCCATCCTCGTTTCTGTCAACGTCGAACGGCAGAAAAGACAGATCGGGCGTCTCGCCAATGGCCAGAATCACCATGTCCGCTTCCCGCTGGAACTCCGAACCCTCAACTGCCAGCGCTTTCCTTCTGCCAGTCTCGTCCGGATCACCCAGCCTCATGCGGACACATTCGACCGCCGAAACTTTCCCGTTCCGACCCAGAATCCTCTTAGGCGACACCAGCAACTCCAGTTTCACTCCCTGCTCCTCAGCCTCTTTGACTTCCCGCCGGTTCGCGGGCATCTCTTCCCTCGACCGCCGATACAGGATGGCCGCCTGCTTCGCACCGAGGCGCAACGCGGTTTCCGCAGTGTCAACCGCCACGTTTCCGCCCCCAACCACAACCACGTTCTCTCCGACTTTCACGCTTCTGCCGCAGTTTGAATCCCACAGGAAGTCGAGGGCATGCATCACTCCCGCGAGATCAACACCTTCAACCTTCAACGTCTGGCTCTTGTGCGCTCCGACACCAACGAAAACAGCCCGGTAATCGCTCTCGCGCAGACTGGCAAAACTGATGTCCCTGCCGACAATTGTCCCGGTCTTCATCTCCACGCCCATGTCTCGAATAAGCTGAACTTCTCTCGCCAAAGCTTGTTTGGGCAAGCGGTGTTCGGGTATGCCCTTCCTGAGCATTCCTCCAGCCTCCGGAAGAGCCTCAAAAACGGTGACACTGAACCCTTTTCCAGCAAGCTCGTGCGCAACCGTCAACCCGGCCGGCCCGGAGCCTATGACCGCCACTTTACCCAAGCCTTTCACTGTCTTTTCACGCTTCTTCGCTCTGACCGTCTCTTCCCGCATCTGCTCAATCTTCTGCAAGACTTCCTCGCCACTCAAACCCGCACGCTCAGGATGGAAACACACGAACATCGCGACAACCGGAAGCGGAATGTTCTTGACGATCTTGTGAAGCGCTCTCTCAAACGGCTTCTTCAAACCGCCCTGCGCTGCCGCCCGACGCACCAGCAAAAGTATCTCCGGCAACTCCAGACCCTGAGGGCAGTTCCTGCTGCACCGGTAACACCAAGCGCAGAGCCAGACCTCGTCTGACGCAAGAGCTTTCTCCGGTTCAGCGACGATTCTCTCCAGAAGAGTCCTCGGGTTGTAGCCGCTTCCAAGCAGCTGCGCCATGGAGCAGCTGGCTGTGCAGATGCCGCATTCGAAGCAGTTCTTGAGCTTTTCCTCGTTTAAGAGCTTTTCAAGTTGTTCTTTGGACAGGGTTGTGGCCCCGGTTTGCAGATTAGGGTTCCCCCGGCTTGATTGGTTTTCGCACTAATATGGAAGTTTACATTTGTAAAGGTTTTGGATGAGAGGACGAAATCGCCAAGACCCGGCCGCAATCTTATATACCGTGAAATGGCAAAGAGACAAAGCTGCACAGAGGCATACCCGCATGAGGAAGATCAGAGTCCTGTTGTACGGAATCGGCGCCGTCGGCGCCATGATCGCAAAGTGCCTACTCGAAAAAGAAGGAGTTGAGATCGTCGGCGCCATAGACATTGCAGAAGACAAAACAGGCAGAGACTTGGGCGACGTGCTCGGCCTAGAACGGAAGCTTGGCGTGCAAGTGTCTGCAGACGCAGATGCCGTTCTTTCAAAGGCGGAGGCAGACATCGCCGTTCTCGCAACGTCCTCGTACCTCAAAGACACCTTCCCCCAGATTGCGTCAGTCGTGAAGCACGGTGTTAGCATCGTTTCCACCTGCGAGGAGCTTGCGTACCCCTACATTTCCAACCAAAAAATGGCTGAGCAGCTGGACGCGCTTGCCAAGAAGCACGGCGCAACGATCTTGGGAACAGGCATAAACCCCGGCTTCCTGATGGACACCCTCGTGCTGACACTCACTGCAGCATGCACTTCGGTGAAAAAGATCGAGGCGACGCGCGTTTTGGACGCGGCGAATCGGCGACTGCCGTTTCAGAGGAAAGTCGGCGTGGGTTTGACTCTAGATGAGTTCAGACGGCAGATCAAAGAAAAACGGATTTCGGGCCACGTTGGGCTTGAACAGTCAATTGCGATGGTGGCTGCGGGGCTCGCGTGGAAGCTTGACAAGATCACCGCTGAACCTCCGGAGCCCGTGATTGCTGAAAAGAACGTCGCAGGCGGAAGTAGGAAGGTTGAGGCGGGAAAGGTTGCTGGCTTGAAGCAGAGGGCGAGAGGAACGATGAACGGGAAAGACGTCATAGTGCTCGATTTTGAGGCTTTCGTCGGTGCCGAGGAACACGACGCCGTCATGATCGACGGCGTCCCAATCGTTGCCGAGAAGATACAGCCATGCGTGCACGGCGACGTCGCAACCGTGGCCGTGGTTGTCAACAGTATTCCAAGAGTCCTGTGCGCCGCCGCTGGACTCGTGACAATGAAGGACCTGCCGGTTCCACACGCCGCTCTGGGAGACATGCGCGGACATGTGACGGCTCAGCGTCTGCGTCAAACATGAAGCCTTATAGAACCGCTGTGACACAGTTGTTCGACGGTAGACGTCATGACAGCCCGTCGTGGGAGCGTTCACGAAAGAGAAAGCTTCTCTCTCAACGACATGCTAAGAAGCATCAGAAACTCGCCTGACTTCAAAAAGGCCGGCGCTGTAGCACTGTTCATAGGCACAGTCAGAGGTGAAACCGACGAACATGAACCCGTCCAAAAGCTGAAGCTTGAAGCATACGAGGAAAAGGCAAACGAAGTTCTGGAAGGAATCTGCAATGATCTCAAACGGAGGCCGGGGATCGTCGACGTGCAGATACACCATCTGCTCGGCGAGTTTGAGGTGGGCGACGACCTCGTGTACGTGGCGGTTGCTGGTTCCCACAGAAAGGAGGTTTTCGCAGTTTTGGAGGAAGCCGTTGACCGCTACAAGAGGGAAGTGCCCATTTTCAAGAAGGAATACTACTTGTCAGGCAAGGGTGAACAGCTTGCCCACTGGAAAACAGAAGCAGGCCGCTCGAAATAGCTGATTGCGTCTCCGGTAAGACTTGCGAGCGTCCAATGCCGAGAGGAACGTCTCAAAGGTTATAAATACACGGCGGAAGAGGTATCTGTTGGAAGGGGAAGTGGAAGTTGGAGAAAAAAAGCTACACATGGTTCGAAAGACGCCGCAGAACAAAAGCGCTCGACCTTGCCCAAGAACAGATAAGCAAGGCCCTCGACACCGTGACTCTTCTCAACCAAGCGGCCCGAAGCGTGTCAGAGTCAAAAAGCAAGGAAGCCATGCAACGCATCGAGAACATCTTCAAGACCGAGCAGGAAGTCGACGCGCTGCGGATGGCGGTCTTCAAGGAATTGTCCAAAGGTTCGGCGCTGTTCGCAGAGTACCGCGAGGACTTGATGCACCTTGTGAAGCGGCTGGACACGCTTGCAGACTACGTGAAAGATGCTGCAAGATGCATTCAAATGCTTGCAGAAGCCAACATGCCCAGCGAACTGTGGGAAAGCACCACCCGCATGACCGCTTGCCTCGTGAAATGTGCCGACGCACTGAGGGGAAGTCTCGAAAAACTCTCGGCAGACGCGCCTGCCGCCATCGAAGGAGCAAGGAAGGTTGAGGAGATCGAGCATGAGATAGACGACGAATACATGAAGACCAAGTCCATGTTCATCGAACGCGCAAAACAAGTCAACTGCGGCACGCTGGTGATATTCGACGACCTGATCGAGTTTGTCGAGCAGGCCGCTGACATGTGCGCCGACACGGCTGACTACGTCGTGGTGCTTGCCAGCCGAGAGTAGTGAAAACCAGTGGTAACATGATTATAGCTCAGATCTCTGATGTCCATTGCGGCCCCATGTTTCGCAGGGACACTCTAAGAACCGCCATAGGCGAGATCAACCAGATGCGCCCCGATGTCGTTCTTGTCACAGGCGACCTCACAGAAAACGGGTTGATGAACGAGTTCAAAATGGCCGCCAAAGAGCTCAAGAATCTGACGGCGGGCAAGGTGATCTACCTCAGCGGGAACCACGACTACCGTTCAACTGGCTACCTGCTCTTCAAGCTGTTCTTCCCATTTTCTCAGATCACGGAGATAGGCGACGCCGTTCTGATACTGCTCAGTTCGGCCAGGCCAGACAGGGACGACGGTGAAGTCGGTAACAGGCAGAATCTGTGGCTCGAGAGAACACTGGACAAGTACAAAAAGAAAACCAAGATTGTGGCGATCCACCACCACATAGTTCCTGTCCCAGACACCGGCGCCGACCAGATAACGGTTGTTGACGCAGGCGACGTGCTCAGAAGTCTCAACAAGTCGAAGGCTGACCTGGTTCTTTGCGGCCACCGCCATCGGCCGTGGAAATGGAGAGTTGAGGACATGCTCGTGGTTCACGCGGGCAGCGTGTCCTGCGAGAAGCTGAGAGGCTTCTTCTGCAACTCCTACAACGTGGTGACCGTCAAGGGAAAGAATATTGCCGCTCGGCTTAAGATTGTGAATGGCGACTTCGTGGATTTCGACGAGATCGTGAAGCGCAGAGAAATCCTGCAGGAATCCGACATATCACAGTACGGCGATTCCTTGGCACGTTAACGAGACGCCTCTCACGTTGAGCCATGCTGCTTTCTTGGATGACGAATGTCTGAGTAGCTGAACCCGCTCTTGGCTCTCCGCTCCTGCTCTTCCACCCATCTTTCCACGCCGATCTCCTTCATGTGCTTCCCGTCAGTAAGCAGAAGCGGGTAACGGTCCGCCATAGGCTGAATTCTCGGGCACGGATACTCGCTGCACAGCGCGCATACCTCGACGTTTCTGCTCCTCGCGCAGTTGCGGATCTTGCAGTCCGGAGAGCCTCCAGTTCCCACGCGGCATGAGCAGTCAAATCTTGCAAGTTTCTCCAAGAACCGTTTGAACTCGGGGAACGCATTCCGAATGTCAGGCGCATACTGATAGAAGTCTTCCAGACCCTCTGTGTTCAGCGTCTCCTGCAACTGCACGGCCTGCTTCGGTATTCTCGCGCGCTGGGCACACAGGCCGCAATGAAGGCCACAGTACGTGACGAGTCGGAGTGCTTCCTTGTTTGGCATGCTGCCTAGGTGAGGAAAAACCAATATATAGCCTTTGGCGAACAGTGCACGGGGTCATTTAAACATGCCTTGCTTGCTGGTTGAAGGCAGAACAGTGAAATGCGGACTCGTCATATTCGACAAGAATGGCACGCTCGTGGACCAGAACATGGTGCTGCTCGCGTTGGCAAAGGCGCGTCGAAGCAGCTTCAAGAACCACGCTGGAGAAGACAGCGCTGCGCTGTGGGAGCGTCTGGTCGGAGTGAACCTCAAAAACGACGAGATAGACCAAGGCGGGCCTCTGGGGACTGCTCCACGTCGGGAAGAAATCTTGATAGCCTCAGCAGCGCTTTACCTTAACCAACATTCATGGAGCGAGGCAAAACAGTTAGCACAGAAAATCTATGATGAAGCAGACGAGTCCATGACGCCACCCTACGGCTCCGTCTTTCTGAGCGGCGTGGAAGAAGCGCTTAGCAGGCTCAAGAGAGGCGGCCTGAAACTTGCCATTGCCTCCACAGACACTCACAGGCGCACCGTGGAATCGTTTAAGGCGTTGGGAGTCGCCAAGCTGTTCGACGTTGTTGTGGGAAGCGATGATGTGGTGAATGGCAAGCCTTCTCCGGACATGATACTTCAGATTTTGAAGGAAACAGGCGTCTCCGCTGACGACGCGGTGATGGTTGGGGATTCCGCGTCGGACATGCAGATGGGTCGAAACGTGAAAGTGCAAGCATGCATAGGAGTCTTGACAGGGTTCACCAGCGCCGAAAAACTCGGTCAATTGGCCGACATCGTGGTAAGCTCGGTGGCTGAACTGCGCACTGCATAGGGTTGCCATACACGTTTGCGGCTGCCTCAGTTCCGGAGCTGGCATGTCTGGAAGATTTCCGGGATCGACCGTTACCGAGTGATCGAGGCTTTGATTGTCTCTTTCAACATTCCGTTTGGGACACAGCAGGCGTTTTTCGGGCGACTATTCTGTTGACGGCGTGTCGATGTGGAACACCACTTGACATGCAACGGAAAATGTCCTCTTCACAGTGAAGAATCTCCCAGCCCCAGTAGTGAGCCATCAGCTCACCCGAACTGAACAGCGTCACGTTCTCATCGGCGTCCGGCGCCTTCGCAACGAAAGGCTTTTCGACAATAACTGAGAACGCATGCAACCCTCCAATCGCGGTGTGGTCCTTGTAATTCTCAAATTTCCCGTGCCTCAGAGCGGGCGACACATAGTGAAGAGTGCCAGTCGAGAAGATCACGTCAAAAGTCTCGGCAAGGTCGCACTTGTTGATGTCGGCTTCAACCGACTTCACGCGGACGCCTTCTTTCTCTGCATATTTCTCCATCTTCTCCAGTCCAGTCCTCGAGGCGTCTAGCCCCGTGACTTCGAAGCCGTGTTTCGCGAGATAAACCGCGTTTCTTCCTTCTCCACATCCCAAGTCCAAAAGTTTTAGGCCGTTTTTCAAGTCAGGTCGTAACAGAGCTATGACCCTGTCGCACAGGACGGAGGGTTTCTTCCCCCAGTAGTATTCTCTTCCCGCGTAACGCTTTTCGTAGGGATTACTCGCCATTCTGGTTCTCAAGAGAATATACGAAGTCGGGTTAAAGGTTTTTTGCTCAGAAATAAAGTTACGCTTACGATAGAAAAGAAAGAGAGTTCTTCGTCTTTGCTTTTTCTTGTGTAGTTCAGGCTATTCTCTTACCAGCGTTATTTCCATTGTAGAAACCATTCGTGCGCCGTTTTCTCCTTCTCTGGGTGGCATTTGCTCTGTCCCAATTGCGATCTTGTTCACCTTGAGGTCCCTGAGGAAGCGGCTTCTAGTAATCTCAGCAACGTCGACGGCCGTCGTTATCGCTTGTCCGCGTGCTTTCAGAGTTATTTCCTTGGCTTCTGGCGATGACAGGCTCGTGATTACCGCCAGAACGTAGCTCATCGCAGGTTTCCTTCCAATGAAAACTATCTTCGAACTTTCTGTTATCTTCGAACTTTCTGCCATTCTCTCTCACTCCTTTTTGTTTTTGGTTGTTCAGTGTAGCGTTGTGCCATGGTTTTTGTTGAAGAGCGAAACGCTACTGCTATAATACTGTATAGTACTTCCTTATAAACACGGCAGAGAAGGCAATTGTTGCTCGTAGACTGGTGCGGCGGTTTTTTCACAGTTCACACCGACGAACAAGTGCTGCTTGAACAGGCTTTTATGTTACAGTGCAGACCATTAGCATGTGACGGCCGACATGAACAAGAGAGGCGTCAACGCCACTGGACAAGGCGAACAAGACAGCACATCCGAGTTCTTGAAGCCCACACGCCATATCGACTGCGACAACCCAAAAATCGTTGCCAAGGCTAGGGAACTGACGGCTGGATGCGACACTAACGCTGAAAAAGCCAAAGCCCTCTTTGAGTTCGTCAGAGACTCGCACAACGAGAATCGCTGCGAAAGCTACGTTGCCTCCGACGTGCTGAAATGCGGCGGAAACCTGTGCTATCAAAGAGCGATCCTTCTGACGGCTCTTTGCAGAGCGGTTGAAGTGCCTGCGCGTCTTCACCTTCAAAAATGCACTATCAAGAATCGAACGGTCAAACAGGGCATTGCTGGTGACGTGACTTTCGCGCATGGTTTGACTGGGATACTCCTGAATGGCGAGTGGCATCTCTACGAACCTGTGGGCAACCGGGCAAAATGGGTCCAATGGACGCAGGACGAGAAACGCGGATCCGAGATGCCTGTCAAATTTCGCGCGGACAGAGACTGCCTCTTCACGCCTGACGAGAAGATCGTTCTCGAGACCTTGCCGAATCATTTTGCAGACAGGACACCGGCAATGGTGAAGCTGATAGAAAGCATGAACAAGACGTGAGAGACGCAGCCGCCAACTGAGCCTGCTTTCTGGTAGTCGCGAGTGATTTGCTCAAGCACTGACCGAAATGGAAACGTATTTAGGTCAAATGGTAATTTGAATTACCTAGATCGGAGACGCGGCTACGGCGGTTGTCATGCACGTAAGTAAAGAGCTTGCGGAACTCAAGAATGAGCTTGCAAAATTCAGGAACGAAACCAAGCAGCACCTTGACTTGATAGAGTATGGCCTGAACAAGCAGGTCTCACTGAACTACATCCGAGCCGTGATCGACTACATGTCCAAAACCACAAATGACCTAATCAACTCTCTCGACTGCCCGGCTGAAAAGCAGACAGAACTGGAGTGCAAGAAGTACTTCGTAGACATCCAGCAAAGATACGTAGACAAGCTGAAAACGGGCAGAATCGCCGAGTCAAACAAGGCGCTCGTCGAGGTACTCGACTTGACGGCAAAGGAAGAGAAAAAGATGGCTGAAGAACAGAAGCCGTGCGCCGAATGTCACCACAGACTCGGGGAAGTGCTTGCCATCAACAAGACCCTTGTGGACGAACTGCAAATGCTGGCAACGCCGTCAGTGGAAAGCAGAGAAAGGCTGGAAGTCGTCAATCGCATAAACCCGACGGAACTCAAGGAGAACATACTCGACCCAATCTCACACGAGGCACGACTACGCATAATGCTAAGCATATTTAATGGGGGAGGAAGATTCTCCGACTTCATCCAGTCCACAGGACTGAACGGTGGCCACCTTTTGTACCACGTGAGTAAGCTCATAAAATGCGCCTTCATCCAGAAATGCTCATCACGGGACTACATGCTCACAAGCAAGGGAATAAGGACGTTGTTGCTGTTGGCACAGTTGAGCAAAGAAAGACAGGCTTCACGCTGAACGCGGCACATCTTAGAACTGCAACGGACAAGTCCACAGTCAATTTGCAGCATTTCTGCAAGCGCGATTGATCTTGCGTGGCGATTCAGAATTCCGGATTTTCGGCGCAAGCTATTTCTTGAGGACACGACAGACTCAAGACCGGGGGAACAACATGTGTCTTGGTGACTACCGGCCGCTTGCCAAAGCCTTGGGGACGCCGCCCATGTTCACCGACGTTCTCTTCCTTATCGTTAAGCCGGACGAGGTTGACCTGCTTCTCAGACTCTCGGAGAAAGAACAGTCAATCGCAGAATTGTCCGACAAACTAGGCTTGCGCCAAGATGCTGTCGACGCAAAGCTTACGGAGTTGTTCAGAAGAGGCTTTCTCAAGAAGCGGACGGGCAACGCGGTGTACTATTCGGTGAAGCCGTTCCAAGCCATAGTCAACAGGCACCTTTCGGAAGGCAGAAGAAGCGACCTAGGAAAATACGCGGCGGCGCTGGCTCAGACACGGATGGAAGACCACGTGAAACGTGCAAATGCCGATGCACATCCGATGGGCAAAGTGCTACCCATCCCAGAGGCTGTCGTGGAGCCAGTCTCGATCATTCTGCCCTACGAAACTGCAGTGACTGTACTGGAAAAGGCCAAGTCGTTCTCGCTTCGCGACTGCGAGTGCCGCATAACGTACAAGCAGTGTGACAGGCCGCTTCGCACGTGCCTTGGACTCGACGAGTTTTCTGACGAGTTGGTGGAACGCGGAGCCGCAGAAAGCATTTCCCTCGAAGAAGCGAAGAAGGTTCTGCATCTAGCGAACGAGAATGGCCTAGTGCATCAGGTTCTCTACACTGACTGGCTGAAAGGCGACGTTTTCGACCTGTGCAGCTGCTGCCCCTGTTGCTGCCAGTATCTGCGCACCCTAATGGACTATGGAGTCAAGCATCACGTGGCAAAGTCCGGACTCGTGGCAAAGGTCGACCCTGGCAAGTGCAGCGGCTGCGGTAAGTGCGTCGAAAGATGCGTTTTTCACGCGAGGAAACTTGAGAAGGGGAAAAGCCGCGTCGTCACGGAGAACTGCTACGGATGCGGCCTGTGCACCACAACATGCTCCACAGCAGCAACAAGACTTGTTTCCACGAACTTGAGTTCTGATCGGATTTAAGCCCTGATCACCCTGCAACGCTGTGGGCTTCACAGTTGCATCTCTACCTACACGCACGGACCCCAACACCATGTCCTTGTCAGCCAGAAACTCCTTTTTCATCTGTCCCGTGGGAATCCGCGTTTCAGGAAGTTCAATACTCATCAGTCGTTCATCCACTCGCTGTATCATGTCTCCGTTCCTTCTTGGTTTTTGTGGACTGAAGCGGTGCGCCGGTCACGGCCGGAGACAGAATTTGTGTCTCAGATAGCGTGTGAGCCTTCTCAGCGGTGGCATCAGCGCCTGGTGACTGTTGACCGGTGAGAATCAACAGTACGCATTGGAGGCGCCAAGTGCGCTGTTGCGGAGGTGGTGCAGCAGAGGCTTGGGACTAGAATCTGTTGGACTGTTGGATCCAATCCGCGTGCTCGGTTGGGAAAAACTAAATAGATGATAAGAGAATGACTGAGTGACCGATCAATGTGTGAAACGGAAGAAAACACCTGCAACACTTCGGTCAGGCATCTTCTTCCCAAGATGTTTGCCCCGGTTGTGAAGCTCATCTCCGACACATACATCGGTAGTGCAATACATTCATCAAGCGCTACGCTGGACAGAAAGATTAAAGCACTTTCTTCCAGACTCTTGGGGGCAGTACTGCATGGCAACAGAATTGTCTCCATAAATGGTGTTAGATATTTCCTTCCCGACACAGAAGTTGAAACTCTCTTCGTCCTCTTGCCGCAGTACGAGAAGCATGTGTGGCGGTATCTTAGACCAACCAAGGGCCAAGTCTTCATCGACGTAGGAGCGCACGTTGGAAAATATGCGATGCAAGTCGCGCCAATAGTCGGCAAAGAAGGCTTAGTAATCGCTCTGGAACCCGACCTCAACAACTACGAAGCCCTGCTACGGAGCATTGAGCTCAATTCGCTTGAGAATATTGTGCCTTTCAACGTCGCGGCTTGGCATGACAACTGTCGGCTCAAATTGTACAATGCGGTGGTGTCGATCTACCATTCAGTCAAGATAGATGCAGGGTCAGGATGGGTTGTGGTTGAAGCGAGAACGATCGACAGTATTGTAGATGAGCTCGGTGTTGAGCATGTGGATTGGGTCAAAATAGACGTTGAAGATGCCGAAGTAGAAGTCTTGAGGGGACTAGAGAAAACGCTTCTCAGGCACAGACCGAACATCATACTGGAAATTCAATATCGAAACATGGATGCAATAAGAAAGTTTGCAGCAGCCCGCGACTACACCCTTTCTCCAATCGTCGAGGAGCAAACCCCCAGGTCCAATGCAGGGCTTTTCTTTGCTACTGCTCGTCGAAGACGGTTTGACATCGAGGCTGAAGATAGGCTCAACGCTTGGAAAACGGCAGACTGATGTCGAAGCGGATTTCCATACGCACACACTGAAACGTGGCTGCGTTCGCGATGTGCTCGACAGTTGGCGCTTGCAGACTGCTGATCAAGCTGCCGACGGATCGCGGATCGGTAGAGTTTTCACTGTCCCGCAAATTCCTACGCAGACAGTCCATGCAGCACGGAACAAGCATGCGCTACCTATAAAAGACAAACCTCTCTAACTATCTCAAAGCTTGGAGTAGCATGACGGAAAAATCTGACAACAACGAATCAAGCCCGCCAGAGAAACTCTTAGTTGACAAGCCATCTGACTTTCAATTCCACGCCGCCTACGTTGCCTATTCCAACGCTTTTGACAATGCAACTGCTCCGGAAACAAAGAAGCAGTTGAACGAGAACATTACGGCTCTTCAGGAAAATCGGATAGACTACCAGACATTCTACAGGAACATAGGTCGATACCGAACGGAAGATGGCTCACAGCACAACTATGGTAGAGCCATGATAAAGACGCAGAGAAAACGAGAGTGGCGCAGAAAAACGCAGCGACACGAGAGAATTGAACGACACAAGAAATGACTACGTGCCCTGACGACATCGACAAACTGTCGCCGGCACATTTGAGATCACTCCGCGAATTTTGAGAAGCCAGACTGGATGGCGTGGTCGCTGTGTCGGGTTTTGAGTGTCGCGTCAGGATGGCTGGAACTTGGGTTTTGTTTCCAAGCGGACGTGTCTTGCTGCTTGACGGGCGAGATGAAGTCTGAATCTGTATTTGAGGTTGGCAAGAGATAACTGGGGAACGCACAAGATCTAACGTTGGGTGAATACAGGTGAGTGTGCTGAATAGCCGGGAATTTACGGTTGATCAACGGCTTTTGTCCATAAGAAACACCTACGTCCTCAAGAACAGGCTCGGCGAACAATTGGGTTTCGTAAAGCAGGAGTTTGTCAGCTGGGGCCCGCATTTTTGGCTTGAAGACAATTCGGGCACTCGTCTGGGCGAAATCGACGGGAAGGTCGTCACGGTTCATCATGAGTACGCGATCAAAGATGCAGATGGACAGGTTAGGGGCAGGGTCAAGAAGAAGATTCTGAGACTCTTCGGCAGCGAGTGGTGGATGGAAGATGTTGATGGCCGCGAAATAGCGAGAATAAGGGGGAACATAGTTCACCATACCTACGACATCGTGGCGCCGGACAAGACGACTATAGCAAAGGTTCACTTGAACTGGGCAACCATTAAGGACGAGTACTGCGTCGAAATTGTCAAGCAAGGCTTTGACTCGTTGCTTGTTTTGGGCTACGCGATCGCAATGGATCACGTTGAACACTCAGGAAGAAGCCAAGTGGGGACGGGAGCAAGAGCTCTGGGGAAGCTTCTACGAATATAAAAGGCGGATTCTGAGCCTGCTGAAAAGATAGAGGAACGGAGTCCTCGCCTAGGTCTATCGACTAGAACATGCTCGGCCCGACTGTATCCTTCGTTTGAGTGTGTTTCTGCTGGCGCTGTTGCGGCATGGGAAAGGGATATCGCGCTGAACGCGGTTGCCTTATTCAATTCTCTTTAATTCAGGAATTTTTAGATGGTCTGCGTCTAAGTCTTCGAATCTTGTGTGAACCAATAAGTAGTAGTCAAAGACTTTTTTCATTCGTCTGGGGGCAAGGTCGCTGCTGAATATCTTGTACATTCTGATAAGCTGTGGCTGAATGCGTAGAATGTCTGTTAGCGTCACCAAACCGAGAAGCTTTCCTTTTTCGACTACCGGCATCTTCTTAATCTTCTTCTGGAACATGAGTTTGGTTGCTTCCTCAATTTCCACGCTGGGTTCCAGAGAAATGAGAGGTGTTGACATTATCTCCATGACTTTCATGTTTCTGAACTCCCTTGACTTAGCCAAGACTCTCTTCAGAAGGTCTCTTTCGGTAATTATCCCTACGGGCTTTCCATTTTCCAGTACAACCAAGCATCCTATCTCGTGTTTGTTCATCAGCTTGACAGCGGCGTTGAGTGTTGCCTCTTTCTGCGTGGTTATCACTTTGTCGACCATGATGTCGCCTATTTGGATTGACATAGGAGGTTCTCCGGAGAGTTATACAAAGCCAAAAAAGATAAACATTATGAAATGACGATAACTATTCAGCATCCGGATTCACGTGCACGGTCAATCCAGATGTCTCTTGTTCTCAAATTTCGAGTCCATTATCTCTCCATTAAAGGAATGCGATTCAAGCAAGTGTTTCAGTATCTGCAGAATGGAAATATGAAAAAACCGATGTTAAGATGCTATAAAAATCTAAGTGGCACAACAGAATTTACTCTAGGCGTGCACCAGAAGGAGTCGCCAACATACGAGAGAAAGACCCAGCATGAATAAAAACTTAAGTTTCCGTACATATACGTTGAGCGGTAGGGTGATAAGATGCCGATGTACATATGC
>Ga0315281_10000705_pt1 | contig 47492 bp, 32 predicted proteins | sample YL17G07_0_MG_FD_204540 | JGI IMG/M metagenome (GOLD analysis project Ga0315281, IMG submission 204540) | Sediment microbial communities from Yellowstone Lake, YNP, Wyoming, USA - YL17G07_0 | ecosystem: Environmental > Aquatic > Freshwater > Lake > Sediment | place: USA: Wyoming | collected...
CCGGGCGATCTGTTTGTTGACCATCGTCGTGGCCAGGATCAGCACTTCGCGCTCGCGCTTGGTGAGCTGCTCCGTGGGGCGCCGCTCGACGAACGCGGCGATGACCGCGGTGGCAGCTCGCGACGCCAGCGGAGATTCGCCTCGCGCCGCCGCCCGGATGCCGCGCAGCAGCTCGTCTGACTCGGCGTCCTTGAGCATGTAACCGACCGCGCCGGCGTTGATGACGCTGACGATGTCGGCGGGCTCGGCGAACGACGTCAGTGCTACCACCTTCGTTTCCGGGCGAGCCTTGACGATCCGCCGGATCGCCTCGATCCCGCCGATGCCCGGCATCGACAGGTCCATCAGGACGACGTCCGGACAGTGCTCGGCGGCAAGCGTGACGCCGGCCTCCCCGTTGGACGCCGAGCCGATCAACTCGAAGTCGTCCTGCGCTTCGAGGATCTGCGCCAGCCCCATCCGGACCGAAAGGTGGTCATCCACCAACAGGACTCGAGTTCTCATAGCGGTACCTCGACGCGCACAAACGTGCCGCTCCCGGGTTGCGAGTCGACGGCGAGGCGGCCGCCGGCGTGAAACAGGATGTCGGACAGCAGACGAAGACCGACGTGCCCGTCGGCGCGCTTCATCTCCAGTTCGTCGGTGGAAAAGCCTTTGCCGTCGTCCTCGATGGCGAGCACGACGCGGCCATCTTCAACGGTCACACGCTGATCAACGTGCGCGGCGTCGGCGTGTTTCAGGATGTTCTGAATCGTCTCCCGCGAGGCCCGGAAGAGGAGCCCCTCGATCTCGGGCCGAAGGCTTAACCCGGGGGGGAACGCCAGGCTGATGGAGATCCCCTTCGAGGACAGGGGCTCCAGCAGGTCGGCGAGCGCCGCCTCGAGGCCCGACTCGTGGACGTTCGGCGGGTAGATGTCGACCAGCAGCTTGCGCAGCTCGCGCATGCTCTCGCGGGCGCCCGCGGCGGCGCGCTGCAGCACGGCTTTGACTTCGGGCGATGCGTTCGGGCCCAGGCTGTCGGCGGCACCGGCGAGCGAGTACGAGAGCCCCGCCAGATCCTGCACGACGCTGTCGTGCAGGCCGCTGGCGATGCGCCGGCGCTCCACTTCGGATGCCTCGATGGCGCCGCGCAGCAGCACCTCCCGTTCTCGCTGGGTGCGCCAGATCCGGCTGCCCATGGACCACGCCAGGGGCAGTTGCGCCAGCTCCAGGGCGACCAGCCCGATGAGCATGATCGGGATGAAGGCGATCCACACGCGGTGCCCGTTCTTGTCGACGGATGCGAACCGGAGGTAGGCCTCGAAAAGGAGCGGTTGCCCATTGGGCGTGTGCAGCGGCATATAGACCTGCAGCAGCTTCTTCTCGCCGCGCTCGAACTGGTTCTCGGGCGCCGACAGATCGCTGAGGTCGGCCGCGCTCTTGCCGTCGGTGAACACCGCCAGGTCCTCTTCGCCCAGCGGATACACGGCTCCGATCAGTCTCGGCTCGTCGGAGTAGAGGATGCGCCCGTCCTGGCTCCAGATTTTGACGCGGACGACCGGGTCCTTCAGCAGGTGCTTGCGCACCTCGGCGTCAACCGCGGCCAGTGCTTGCGGGTCGCCGGAGACAAGGCCGTCGGTCAACGCAGGCTCAATCAGCCCATGCCCGATGACCTCGGTGACGTTGCGGGCGTTGTTGACGGCCTCCGACGTGCTGACGCGGCGCATCAGGAACCCCTGCGCGACGCCGACGATCGCCAGCGCGATCGCGCCGGTTACGGCGAACTTCGCCACGGCGGAGGCAACGCTTCGCGACATCCCGAACCTGAAGAGTCCGGTGCGTGGCGCCTTCGGCGAAGGCAGCGGCGAGGGGTACCGTAATGAACCTGTCCGCGACAGCAAGTGTTGCGCCCCCTCTTGGTGCGGGCCCACGTTCACATGCTCGCCGAGACGATCCATCAATGCCGCGCGCGGCCGGGCGTTGGCGATCCTTGCCTATCTCGGATGGAGTACGTAGCCTGGCGCGCCACCCTCATGCCCTCTGGGTGCCCTCGCGCGACAAACCGTGGACGATGCGATTCTACTCGCGGTTCCTGTCACAATGCAACGGGGAGAACACTCAAGCCCGCAAATGGTTACAAACATACGTCAAGGGATCTGACGCTATGTCAACCCGCCGCGGGCCGTCGAGCGAGCCTCGCACGCTTGAAACGGCCGTCCGCGGGAGGCGTTGTACTGGGTGCTGGCGGCGGCGCGCGCGCCGTGAGCGTCATGGGCGGGCGATCTGAACAAGAGAGCGGACAGAGGGCGATGGTGTTACAGCTTCTCGTAGAGCTGCCCGGGGGGCGCGGCCTCCTGCCGGAATTGTTCGCCGTCCTGGCGCTGGCCGTGCTCATCTACGGCCTGCGCGACGCATGGCGCGGGGTGCGGCAATGGCTGGCCGGGGCCGACAGCCAGGCACACGAATCTGCCGAACACGCCACCAGTGCCACGGCAGCCGAAGCACCAGCCGGCTTCTCCGCTGCATCGCCGGCCCAGGGACCGGCGATCGCTTCCGGCCCGATCACCGCCGCGAGCCCCTCGGCACGAGCAGCGGGCGTCATCGCCCGGGCGCTGACGGAGGCCCAGCTGATCATCTCCGCCGGGCACGCACCCCGGGTACAGCAGGATTCGCACGAGGTGGCGGAGGCGCTCGGCCGCTTCGAGGCCATCATCACCCGGATCGCCGACCGCACGGACGAGCTTTCGCTGCGCGTCGCGTCGCTCGCCGAAGCCGTCAACGCACTCGCGACGCACACGCATGCCACGCCATCGTCCGCGGCGCCGGCCGAGCCGTCGTTCGAGCCGAACCCGGAGGGCATCGCCCTGGTGGTGGCCGGCACGCCCGGATTCCAGGGGCTGATGGAGATCCAGCACGCGCTGGCGCGGCTGCCGCAGGCGCAGTCGGCCTCGGTCCTGCGCTACGAACACGACGAGGCGGAGTTCCACCTCGTGTTGTTGCAGGCCATGACGGCGGCGGCGATCGCTGACGCCGTCGGCGCCGGGGCCGACCGGCGTCCGCTCATCGAGGCTGCCGCGCCGGACGCGCGGCGGCTCCGGCTGCGCCTCGCCGAGGCATGACAGCCGAGCACCCGCACCGCGGGCGCCGCGCGGATCCCGCGCATACGTCATATACGTCAAGCCGCTTCCTTGACGATAACTCCATGCTGAAGTAATGCTGGGCCGCGCCCCTGAGCGGAAGCGCTGGGCCGCTGGTCCCCCCGGATCGCGTAGCCGTACGCGCGCAGAGGGCTAACCGGTAACGAAAGCGCAGAAGCGGGCGTTCGTAGGTATGGATCGATCGCCCTGACGGCCGGCGGTTCGCTCGCCGGGCGGCCGGACGATCCGCCGAACGGGCACAGTACCTGGACAAAGGATCACGGCGTGGCAAAGGTCCCGGCTCCCGTCAAGAAGTGGGCTCGCGCGCTGCCGCTGGCCGTGCTCGTGTTCGCCTTCGCCCTATTCCTGGCTGTGGCCGTGGTGCCGCGGGTGTTTGGCATCGAGCTGCGCTCCGTGGCGTCGGGCAGCATGAAGCCATCGATCAGCGAGGGCGCGCTCGTCATCGCCTTCCACGTATCGGCCGACGACGTCGCCGCCGGCGACGTGATCATGTTTCACCAGCCCGATGACCCGAGCCGCGTCATCACACACCGCGTCGTGGGCTTTGCCGGCCAGGGGGCCGACTGGGCCGTCCAGACCAAGGGCGACGCCAACGACACGCCCGACCCGTGGCTCGTCAAGCCCGAGCACCTCATGGGGCGCGTCCGATTTGCGCTGCCGGCGGTCGGCTCTACCGTCGAAGCGCTCCACTCGCAACTGGGCCTGCTCTTGCTGCTGGCCATATCGGCGATGCTCCTCCTCGTGGCCACGCTGCCGCCGCTGCTCCGCGGAACGCAGCTCGGCGGCGCCGCGATGGCTCAGCGACTGGACGCGCGCATCTCCGAGCTGCCGGGCCAGGCGGCCGCGCCGCCGCTGCCGCGGTTCATGCGCGTGGGGCCGTCGCCCGTCACTCCGCCGGCGGCCGGGGCCGTCACGCCGTCCAGCCGCCCGCAACGCGCCCAGCGCCGGCGGACGCGCACGTCGGCGCTGGTGATCCGCCTGCCGTGGATCTTCCTGAGCGCTGTCGGGGTTGCATCGGTCGCGTTGGCGGCCGTCGCCGCGTTCTCCTACGTCACCGCGCCGCGTCCGTCCCGGCAACCGCAACAGGAGCGACTGGACCACGAGATCGAATCGATCTCCGCGCTCAGCGCGAAGCTGGCGAGGAGCGAGGCGCTAGGCGGCGATGCGCAGGTCTCGCAGTACGTGACGGACGCGGCACTGCGCTCTCCCCAGGCATCGGAGGCCGAGCGCCTGGGCGCGCTCCGGCAAGCGATCCTGCTGGACACGAACACACTGTCCGCACTGGCAGTGATCGACCTCAACGGCAGGGTGATCACGAGCACGGACGCGTCGATCACGGACGTCCACGATAGCCAGGCGTTTCTCGTCACGCGCGCGAACGACCGCATCTCCAGCTCGGACGCCGTCCTGTTCGAAGGACGGCACGGCTACATCGACTACGCGGCGCCAATCCGCGCCGCCGACGGCACGACGTGGGCGATCCTGCTCGGGCGCGCCGATCCCATGCGGATGTTTGCGAACACGCTTAGCGCGTCGGTCGACGACAGCGCCAACCTCATCCTGACGGGCGACAGCCGGCTGGTGGGCGGCGTGACCGATAGCCTGCTGGGCACGACGTGGAACGCGCAGCGAGCCAGCGCCGGGGCGGTGCGCGCCAGCATCGACGGGAACGCCGTGCTGTGCCAGATGACCACCATCGGCGCCGGCACCGATGTGGACCACAGGCTGCAGGTGGCGTCATGCCTGCCGGTCTCGCTGGCGGCGCCGGCGGCCGGCACGAACTTCGGGCGCTACGGCCTCTACGTCATCGGCTTCACCGCCGTCGCCACGCTCGCCGCCGCGATCGCGCTCTGGATGTTCATCCGCCAGCCGGTGGCGCCGGCGTCCGCAGAGGCGGTCGAGTCCGCGCCCGTGACGGCCGCAAACGAGGAACCTCCGGCATGACCCGGGCGCGGGATCCGGACGGGGGCCGGCCCGCGACCTCAGCCTGGCTGGCTGGCGCCGGCGCAGTGGCGCTCGTCCTCCTCGCGCTGATGTTCGGCAACACGCCGCGCGCCGCATCCGCCGCCACGCCCAGCTTCACCCTCACCCCGCCGAGCCAGACCGTCGCCCAGAACGTCGACGCCGTTTCGGTCGAGGTCGTCCTCAACGACGCCGCGAGCATCGCGGGCTGGAGCTTCCAGCTGAGCTACAACCCCGGCGTGCTGACGTTCGTCTCGGCGGAAGCGGACACGTCGCTGCTGCTGAAGACCGGCGCGTCGGACGTGTACTGCCCGGGCGTCGAATCCGACCAGGCGGCGGGGCTGGTGCAGGTCCGCTGTAGCGCCCTGGGCGGCGACAAGGAAGCGTCCGGCTCGGCGAAGGTGGCGACGATCAGGTTCAAGCCGAACGCGCCGGGCCGGAGCGAGCTGCTGTTCCAGCGCACCGGCCTCCTCGATCGCCGGTCGAACAGTCTCGCCGCCACGGCGGCGGCAGGCGTGATCCACGTCCTGGCGCCCGGCGAGGTCGCGGGCGGCGTCGCGCCGACACCCGCCCTCCCGACCCCGGCGCCGACGGCCGTACGCATCGGCACGCCGACGGCGCAGCCGAGCCGCGCGCCCGCCGGAACGGCGACACCGCCGGCCGTGGTGGGCTCTTCGAAGGGCACGGGCAGCGGAGACACGCAACACGGCGCCCCGTGGCTGCGTTACCTAGGCATAGCGAGCGCAGCTATAGGAGGCGTGGCAATCGCCGCCGGCATTCGCGCCTGGCGCCGGCGGCAACTGCCGGAGCCGCAGACAGTCGGACCGGGCGCGCCGGTGAGCCCGCAAGCAAGCGGCATGGTTTCGGAGGCCAACATGGACCAGCCTGGGGACAAGAGCGAAGACTTCTTCGCCCAGATCGAGCAGCGCACGCAGCAGATGAAGGCGACGCTGGCGAACCTGAAGATCGGCGTGCCAGCGTCGGGCGAGCTGCCCGTAGCGCCCGATGTGCGCGATGCCGCGATGCAGCACCACGTGGAGCTGAGCGGCGCCGTATCGGACGACGAGCTGGCAGCCGGCTTCCTCTCGCTGCTCGAGCGGCGCACCCAGCAGTTGAAGACGGCGCTGGCGAATCTCAAGGACGACAAGGTCCGCATCGAGGCGCTGGTCGCCAAGCTCGAGCCGCTGGTGCCGCAGTACGACGCGCTGGTCTCGGCCGAGCGGTCGCTCGCCGACGCGCAGGTCGATGTCGGCCAGGTACGGCCGGACGGGGCGGACCCGGCCTCGGGCGGGTGACGGGACGCGCCGTCAAGTTTCAGCATCCGGCCGTTGCGATCGATCCTCGCGATCGGCGATGCTGCGCAGGCGCGCACTGGCAGGCTGACGGCGCGGATCGGCCGTCGACGACGTGACGCAGGACACCATGAACCACCTCCGCCTTCGCTTCCTGGGCTCGCTGCGGCTGCTGGGCGCCGCCGCGCTGATCGTGGCCGCGCTGTCGCTCTCGCCGAGCCCCGCGCATGCGGCGAGCAGCGGCGACACCGGTATGGGATACAGCTGGGTTGATAATCAGGGCGGCTCACCGTCAATAGTCTTCGACTGGGTCGATGTCGCCGCGGCGGCGCCGAAACTGACGCACGTCTCCAATTGCGACGACTGCGTCCAGCTTGACGTGGAGATCGGGTTCAACTTCCCGTTCTTCGGCGCGCCGTACCCGAAGCTCAACATCGGCGCCAACGGGTCGGTCATGTTCATCAACACGACCACGCAGTGGGGGCCGAACGAGATCCCGTCGACCTTCTTCGGCAGCCCCGTGATGCTGCCGTTCTGGAGCGACTGGGACCCCGGGTCCCGGGGCGACGTGTACGCCGGCCCGGTGGACTGGGCAGGCGCCAACGGCCACGCGGCGTTCGCCATCGAATGGAAGGGGGTCGAGAACTGGGACTGCAGCAGCGGCGCCACGCCGGGCACGTGGGAGGTGATCCTCATCGCGGACGGCAGCTTCGTCTTCCAGTACTTGAAGGCCAAGCTGGGCGATAAGTTCTGCGACGGCGCCGCCGAGGTCGGCGGCGGCGACATGACGGTGGCGATCCAGGGGACCTCCAGCTGCTACGTCACCTACGCCAACCAGGAGAGCGTCATCCCCGACAAGACGGCGATCCGATGGACGCCGCAGCAGGACGCCTGCTCCGGCGTGGCGCCGACCGAGACGCCGACGCGGACGCCGGTCCCGACCAACACGCCCGAGCCGTCGGCCACAGCGGGCGTCGGAACTCCGACCGTCGCGCCGGCAACACCCGGCTCGGGGACGCTCGGGGCGGAGCGGGCGCCGGACCGCGCGCAGTCCACCGCGCCGCAGAAGCGCGACCGGCTGGGGAACCTCGGCTCCGGACCGCAGCAGGGGAGAGGCGGGGGCGGGGCCGTCACGCTGGCGGTGGCCAAGGCGGCAGCGAGCACGCTGGCGGCGGCCGTGGCGGGCGCGCTGGCCGCGACCGCTGCCGGCGCGCTGGTGGTCTCGAGCGGCAGAGTCCGCCGCTGGCTGCCACGCCGGCCGGGCGGCGGCGGGCCGCGGGGGCGAGCGTGAAGCCGGCACTTGCGCGGGGGCGTATAGTGAATACCACGCCGAGGCCGTATCCCTGCCACCTTCGGAACGATCTACCTGTGTATGGCGCACGGAGGATCCGTGCCGTACACGAGAGGGCACTGAGTTGAACACGAGAAGCGCCGGTCTCATAGCGGCAATCGCCGTCCTCACGCTTGCGGGCATCGTGGGCTTCCGGGCCGTGCGCGCCAGCGGCAGCGGCGCCGTCACCAGCGTGAAGGCAGAGGCGCCGTTGAGCTTCAGCTCCGACCCGCTGGCGTCGGGCAGCGCGAAGAGCGAGCAGCGCACGGGCACGACCACCCGCACGCGCTTCGCCATCGAGGTCGAGGACGTGTCGTGGCACCCCGGCGACTACACCGTCCGGATCAAGCACGCGGGCACCGAGATCGCCGGCTCGCCGGTCACGCTCACCGTCAACTCGCTCGGCCAGGGGGAACGGGAGCTGGACACGCAGGACGGCTCTCCCTCGGTGCCGGTGGCCGTCGCCGGTGACCTTGTCGAGGTGCTGGATCCGGCCGACGGCGTGACCGTCATCGCCAGCGACACGCTGGTCGCGAAGCCGTAGTAGCAGGCAGGTACGGAGATTCCTGTGCGAGGTAACGTGATCGATCTGCAGGTCCGACTAGAGGAACAAGACGCCGACCAGGCCGCGGCCGGCATCGACGAGGCGGCGATCGTCGCGCGCGCGAAGGCGATGGACGACGATGCCTGGGAGTACCTGCTCCACTCCTACTACCCGCGGATCCAGATCTACATCCGCAACCGCATCGGCGACCATACGGCGGCCGAGGACCTGGCCTCGCAGGTGTTCGAGGAGGCGGTCGTCCGCATCAAGAATTACGAATGGCGCGGGCTGCCGTTCGGCGCGTGGCTCTTCCGGATCGCCCGGAATCTTAGCACCGACCACCTGCGCAAGCGCCAGCGCCGCACCGGTGTCTTCCTGCAGCCGCAGGAGCAGGCGCCGCCGGGCCGCGAGCTGGAGCAGCAGCTGGAAGCGCAGCAACTCCGGCAGGCGATGCAGGCGCTGACCGATGAGCAGCGCGAGGTGATCGCCCTGCGCTTCATGAGCGGGCTCTCGACGGAGGACGCCGGGGCGATCCTGAACAAGTCCACCGGCTCCGTCAAAGCGATCCAACACCGCGCCCTCCGCACCCTGCGGCGGACGCTCGACCAGATAGACCCGGCATTTCGGGGGGAACGGCTATGAGAAACCGCAACGCAGCCAGATTAGATGACAGCCTCGAGGGCCGCGCTTCGGGTGCGGACCACGATCCGCAGACCGACACGCTGGCGTCGCTCGCGCACGCGATTCGCTTCAGCGCGGCTGAGGAGATGCGGATGCGCTACGGCGAGGGCGAGGGCCGGGCGCTGGCGCGCCTCCGCAGCGCGACGCAGGCGCAGCGCGGCAGCGTTACGCCGATCGCGTCGCACCCGCGCTGGCGGATGCCGCGCGTGCAGCTGCTCCAGCCCGCCTTCGCGCGCGTCGCGATGGCGGCGGCGGTGATCATCGTCGGCACGGCGCTCGTCGCCGGCCCCGGCGCGCTCGGCGCGCCCGTGCGCGCCGCCGCAAGCGCGCTGGGCCTTTCCGGGTCATCGAGCACGAAGGTGGAGATCCGGCTGACGCCGGGGAGCGGCAACCCGCTCATCAGCGGCAAGGCGAAGGGGGAGCAGCGCACGGACAGGACGCGCTTCTCGCTCGAAATCGAAGACGCATCGACCACGGGCACGCACGCCGTGCGCGTCACGCGCAGCGGCGCGACGGTCGATAACAGCGCAGGGCTGACGATCAACATCGACTCCTTCGGCGTCGGCCACCTGGAGATGAACACGCAGGACGGCGCCACCTTGGTCCCCGTCGTGCTGGCCGGCGACCTCGTCGAGGTGGTCGACGGCGCCGGCAACGTCATCGTGAGCGGGGCGCTCCAGTCGAAGTAGGGGGCGTGGGCGCAGCGGCTGACGGACTGTTGAGAGGGCGGCGGGTGGCGAACGTGATACAAGGCTTGCGGCTGGTGCGCACGAGACGGCTTCGCGCCGCCGCGCTGATCGCCATCGTGCTGATCGCCGGGAGCGGGTGGCGGGCGGCGCCTGCCACGCGGCCGTCCGTGCGGACGCAGGACGCCGGCACCGCGGCCGCCGCGGCGATGGCGCACCTGCCGCTGTCGTTCGTGGAGAACCGCGGGCAGATGCCGGACGGCGTGGTCTTCTCCGCGCGCGACGGCGACGCCGATCTGCTCTTCACACCAACGGGATTCCTGACGCGGCTGCGCGGCAGCGGGGCAGGCGCACCGCCCGACGATCTGCGCGTACAGATGGCGGGAGCGCGCACTGACGCCGCCCCCATCAGCCTGGAGCGCGCCGAGGGCGTGGTCAACATCTTCGAAGGCAACGACCCGTCGCGCTGGCGCACGGGCATCCCCACGCACGCGCGCATCGGCTACGCCGCGCCGTGGCCGGGGATCGACGTCCGGTACGACGGGCGCGCGGGCCAGCTCGAGTCGACGTACGCCGTCGCGACGGGGGCGGATCCGGGCATGATCCGGCTGCGTTACAGCGGCCACGACGGCCTGGAGCTGGCGCCGGACGGCGGCCTGCTGATCCGGACGCGGGCGGGGCTGTTCTCGGAGAGCGCGCCGGTGATCTACCAGGAGATCGGCGCGCAGCGTGTGAGCGTGCAGGGGCGCTTCGACATCGTCGACCACGATACGGTGGGCTTCGTCGTGGCGCAGTACGACCGTGGCTATCCGCTGCTGATCGACCCGCTGTACACGCACGCGGCGCTCGCGTATTCGACGTACTACGGCGGCACGGGCAGCGACCAGGCGAACGCGATCGCCGTCGACGCGTCAGGCAACGCCTACGTCGCCGGCTTTACGACGTCGGGGGGGCTGCCGGGACCACCCGCGGCCGTTCTTGCCGCGCGCGATGCGTTCGTCCTCAAGCTGACTGCCACAGGATTGCTCGGCTACTTCACCTACCTCGGCGGCCTGGACGTCGACGAGGCGAAGGGCATCGCGGTCACCGCGGCCGGAGAGGCCTACGTTACCGGCTCGACGGCGTCGGGCGACTTCCCCATCGCGACGCCGTTCCAGGCGCTGAACGCCGGCGGCGCCGGCACGCTTGACGCCTTCGTGACGAAGCTCAGCATCACCGGCGTTCCGACGTACTCGACGTATCTCGGCGGCGGCGGCGACGACACCGGGCGCGGCATCGCTGTCCTCGCGGGCAAGGTGTTCGTCACAGGTACGACGACGTCGGGGGACTTCCCGTCGCTCAACGCGCCCGCGCTGAACGCGCTGCTCGGCCTCAGCGACGCGTTCGTGACGAAGCTTGATCCGGCCATGGCGGGCGCGGCCCAGCTCCTGTACTCGCAGTACCTCGGCGGCTCGCTGCTGGAGGATGGCCGCGCGATCGCCGTTGATACAGCCGGCGAGGCCTTCGTCACCGGATCGACCAGGCCGCCGAACCCGAACATCACTCTGCTGCCGGCAAACGACTTCCCCTCGACGGTGGCGCGCATCGGGCCGGCCCCGCTCGGTGTCGGTGGAGAGATAGAGGACGCGTTTGTCACGAAGCTTACCGCGGCCGGCGCCCGCACCTACTCGGTGCTCGTCGGGGGCGTCAGGTCCGTCGGGGGGACGGGTTCGGACGGCGCCGATGGCGGCTACGGGATCGCGGTCAAGAGCGACGGCACCAACGCCTATGTCACGGGACTGACGCACTCAGCTAACTTCCCGCTCCTCGGCGCTGTGCAGCCCACCTACGGCGGCGGCGACGATGCGTTCGTCACGAAGCTCAACGGGGCCTCGGGCGCAGCGGTGTACTCGACGTATCTCGGCGGCAGCGGCGGCGACGCCGGTGCGGCGATCGCCGTCAACTCCCTTGGCGAGGCAATCGTCACGGGCTCCACGTTCTCGACGAACTTCCCGTTCTGGAAGGGGTTCCAGTCAACGCACGGCGGCGGCACCGGCTCGAACGCCGACGCGTTCGTCACGCGCATCAACGCCGCCGGCAGCGCGCTCATCTATTCCAGCTACCTCGGCGGCGCCGCGACGGACCGCGGCTGGGGCGTGGCGGCGGGGCCCGGGGCGGATGACGCCTACGTGGCGGGCTCGACGACCTCCAACGGCTTCCCCGTGACGGCCGGCGTCGTACAGCTGCTCCCCTCGACAAGCGGCGACGCGTTCGTCTCCCGGATCGCCGTCGTGACATCATCCGTCGGCGGCGTCTCGACCGCGCCAGACCTGGCGGCGCTGCCGGCGCGCGGCGCGGGCGAAGGCGCGTCGGCGAACCCGATCGCGCTGGCGATCCTCGCGGCTGCATCGCTGGCGGCGGTAGGCGCCGCGGCGTACGCCAGGCGGCGGCGGGGCTAGTATCGTGCTTCTAACGCTTCTTTAGTTCCCGCCGCCAGGCTGAGCGCGTCGCATCCTCGCCCCGACCTAAACCCCCTGCCCCTTCCCTACGAGGGAAGGGGAGCTCTGCCACGAGGATGTGCGGCGCGAACGCGACGCATCGACCTGACGGGACATCGGAAGCACCACACCCAGCCCGGCATCCCACCAGAAACAGGCGCGTGCGTCCCGGGCCTCGCTGTGATGCGAGGCCTCTTGTTGGTCGAGCCGGTGTCGGGGTGTGGCGACTGGAGATGAAGCGCGGCGTGCGACGGAGGGCGCCACCGCACGCCGCGCTGGGTGATGACGGCGCCCGAAGGCGACCGGGTGCACCTGCTAGTAGATCGCCATGGGTGCGGGAAGGATACGGGGCCGCGCCCGCGATTTCCCCCAGGCCGCCAATTTGACACCGCCGCGGACGCGAAGGGGAATCCCACCTTCCGCGCAGTCGCGCCGGGCGCCCGTCTTACGACTAAAGTCCAATCCACCCCGGGGCAGGCCGTGGAGTAGCATCAGAACTACGAGCGTCCGCCTTGTTCGATCAACGTGCGTCGATGACGGCGCGCACGAGCGAGCAGCGGCGCGTCAGGCTGAGGTAGCGATCCAATGCTGCGCATTCTCGTCGTCGATGATCATCCCTTCGTCGTGTCGGCGCTTGAGCGCCTCTTCGCCGAGACCGACGACATGCAGGTCGTGGCCACGGCGAATGGCGGCGTGCAGGCAATCACGCAGGCGAAGGAGCACCGGCCCGATGTCATCCTGATGGACCTGTCGATGCCCGACCTTGACGGCGTCGAGGCGACGCGCCGGATCGTCGACGCCGACACGGGCGCGCACGTCGTGATGCTCAGCTCGTTCTCCGGTCGCGCCGATATCCTGCGCGCCATCGACGCAGGCGCCATCGGCTACCTGCTGAAGGACGCCGATCCGGACGAGCTGCTACGCGGCATACGCGCCGCCGCGCGCGGCGAATCGCCGATCGCGGCCAAGGCCGCGTCGGTGCTGGTGTCGGCGCGCACGGAGCACACCGAAGCGGGGCTGGAACTCTCGACCCGCGAGCGCGAGGTGCTCAAGCTGGTGGTGGCGGGCTTCGGCAACAAGCAGATCGCGCAGCAGCTGGGCATCGCCGAGAAGACGGTCAAGGCGCACCTGACCAACGTGTTTCAGCGATTGCACGTCACCAACCGCGCCCAGGCAGCTTCCTGGGCCCAGCGCCACGGGCTGAGCCCGGCTACGAACGGCGCCTGAGTCCTAAGACTAACGTCGTATCCAGAGCAAGACCGCCGACGCCGAACCTTCCGTTGCGCAGCGGGGGCTTAGCGGACGGAGGTCTCGAGTTGAAGAGATTACGGTACCTGGCAGGGATGATCGGGTTTGCCGCCCTGTTTGCATCCTCATTGCTGCCGGCGACGGCGGCGAGCGGCACGCTGTATTCCATCAACGTGACGCAGCCGGCGGGCGCGATCTGGATCGGCCACCACCTCTGGGAGTCGGATGGGCTCCAGCGGTTCTGCCGCATTGACTCGACGGCCACAGCCCAGCCGGGCGCCTTCGTCGTCGACCCCGGCAGCCCGGACTATTGCTACTCCGGCAACGTGATCCCCGGCCTCGTCACCGGCACGGGCGGCCAGGGCACGGGCGGCAACATCGGCTTCGTGCCGGGGCAGGCGGCGTACGACTCCGCCACGAACTTCATCTACATCCCCGACCGGAGCAGCAAGAGCCTGGGCGTCTGGCGCGTGCAGTACGACCCGGCGACGGAGACGGTGGTCGCCGGGAGCGGGCTGATCGTCGCGCCCAACAAGGGGCTCGGCGGCCTGCGGACGACATCGGTGGCGCTGGGTGCAGACGGCAGCCTGTACGTCGGGTCGCACAACACCGGCGACATCAAGCGCGTCCCCAATCCGTCCTCGGCAGTGGAGACGCAGATCGTGCAGACGATCGGCAAGTCGATCACCGGCAAGCGCGTCTTCGGCATGGTCTTCGTGAACAGCGACCTCTACCTGGCCGAGGCCGACGGCGTCGGCGTGATCCGCAACGCCACGGCCTGCCAGTCCGGCTGTGCGGCCGTGCGCGTCGCGGCCTTCCCGTCGAAGGAGTCGACGGCGATCGCCAGCGACGGCGGCGACACGCTGTACGTGACGCAGCCGCCGAACCTCGTGTACAGCGGCAGCATCAGCGGCGGCACGGCGTCAGTCCTCGCGAGCAGCGGGCAGCTGGAGCCCGGGCAGCCGTTCCCGATCAGCGTGTATCCGACGTCGAACTGCGTTGATGTACTCTGCCCGTTCAGCTTCCTCTCGGGCCAGAACAGCGCGCTCGGCGTCGATCCAGCGGGCACGCTGTACGTCGGCGACGACCCGGGTGCCACGGTGACGAGCGGGTTCCCGTGGAACCTCCGCGGCCGCATCTGGAGCGTGGCGCCGTAGGGCCGCCGGGGGCTGGCGCACGCACCAGGGGCTCTGATTACCCTCCCCCTGATGCGTGCGCGCTCAGCGAGCGCGATGCGCCTCGGCCACCGCGCGGGCGGGGTCCGTGATGCGGCGCCGGCCCCGCGCAAGATGCGAAGAAGGCCGGCGCCATGGCGCCGGCCTTCTTCGCATTAGCCAGACTGGGGTCCAACGGACGTCTCGTTAGCAGAAGCCCGATCCCGAATTCCTGGCCACCGTCAGCAGGTCGGTCGAGTTGACCGAGCCGTCCTTGTTGATGTCGAGCGCAGCCAGCGAGGAACTGCCCGTGACCATGTGCTTCGCGACGATCAGCAGGTCGGTGCTGTTGACGTTCTTGTCCGCGTTCACGGAACCGATCTCCTTCCCGTCGGCACAGCCGTCGGCATCGGTGTCGGTGGCGATCGGCGACGTGTTGTAGCCCTTGAATTCGACGCCGTCGGTGATGCGGTCTCCGTCCGTGTCCACCACGTTGGGATTCGACCCGATAGCGATCTCCAGCACGTCCGGCAGGCCGTCGCCGTCCGTATCGCCCGCGGGCCGCACCGGCGGCTTTGATGCGGCGTTCATCGGGTCGGTGCCCAGGGCGCATTCGGCGCCGTCGCTCACGCGATCGCCGTCGCTGTCAACGACCAGCGGATTCGTGGCGGCGCTCGCCGGTGAGCAGAGGTTGTGGGACGCTCCGCCCGGCCCGAGGGCTGCCTCGGCAGCGTTACTGAGGCCGTCGTTATCGATGTCGAGGTCGCAGGCGTCGCCGAGCCTGTCGCCGTTCGCCACCGAGATGTCGTTCGCCAAACCGGCGGTGACGATGGCTGACGCGTCGGTGTTGAGCTGCGAGGCGTTGGCGGCGGACGGGCAGTTGTCCACGATGTCGCAGACGGTATCGCCGTCGGCATCTGCGCAGGGCGCCGCCGAACCGATGCTCCACACCCGTCCGCGCTGGTTGAAGCTGGGGGCGGGGTCGTCGCCGACGTACAGGGTGCCAAGCGCGTCCAGGCCCAACGAGCTGCTCTGCCCGACGGGGAAGCTGAACGGACACGTCGTGCTCACGCAGTTGGTGGTGGGGAAGATGCTGATCGGGAACGTCAGTCCCGGCTGCAGTACGCCGACGCTGGCCAGGACCGCGGCGCTTCCCGCGCTGATGTGGCCGCTGTAGACGAGATTCGGCGGCTGCGCCGCGTAGAGCATGTCGGCGCCGTCCGCCGCGATGGCGGTCGTCTCGACTGCGGGGAAGCCCGCGACCGCCACGGCCTGGCAGCCGGTCACGCAGGCCGGGGCGTTGCGGATCACGCCGACGCCGGCGGTGTCGGCCACATAGAGGTCGCTCCCCACGAACACCATGCTGTAGACGTGCCGGGCGCCGACCGACACCCCGATTGTCTGCACGAACTGCGACTCCACCGGGGACTCCGGGTTGGGCACGCGGCTGATGTTCCCCGTGCCGAAAGCGCCGACGTACAAGTTGCCATCGGGGCCCAGCGCGGCCGACGTCGTCTTGAGCGCCTGGAGGCCGTTGAGCGGCGCGAGAACCAGGCCGCTGCCCTTGACGATCGTCTGCGGCGGGACGGGGGGCACAGCGGCGGGGTCGCCGTCCGGATCGTACACGGCGCGCCAGACGCCCAGGCTCTGGTTGCTCCGGTCGGGGATGTAGACATAGTTGCAGCGGGCTCCGGACGACTGGCTGCAGTTCGGCCTTGGGTCAAACGCCGCCTGCGCGGGCACGAAGCCGATGTTGCCGCCCGTGCCCTCGCCGCCACCGCCGGTGACGAGGCCCGGGATGGTGTTGCCCGCATAGCAGTAGTCCGGGCTGCCCGGGTCGTACACGGTCGCGCCGGGCTGCGCCGTGGCGGGCGTGTCGATTCGACAGAAGCCCTGCACCTGGTCCGACACCCAGAGGTGGTTGCCGAGCCAGAGCGCGCCCCCGGGCTGGGTGACGCCGATTGCGTATAGCGAGCCGGTCGGCGTAACCGACCACGTCCGCTGAATCGATGACACTGACACGGACAACAGCCCGGACGCCAGCAAGACGCCGGCCACTCCCGCGACGACTGAATACCGAAGCTTTCGTTTCACTGCGCCCTCCTGCGTGCCTCACGGCCTCTGGTGGCCGAATAGCTGATCTCCGTATCGCTGGGCCGGGCCGAAGGATACGGGTGCTCCGTGCGCTGGTCCCTCCGGCCGGGCGGATCGTCGACGTACCGGAGACGTCCGTCCGGGCGCGACGGCTTCTGGTCGGGCGCGTCCTGTGGCTGGACGTGCCCGACCGAGTACGGCGCCGATCCAGCAAGCCCGTGAAGGCCCGCCGTATCAGCCTTGGAAGTTTCTACTGCGGCGTCGCCGCACTTCAATCGGCCGATGGTCGTAAGACTTGGAATTCTTCAACAATTGCCGCCTGCCGGCTGCCTGATCGGAAGCTACAGACGGCCGGGGAATGTCAAGCCCCGTACCTTCCCTTCGCCTCGCGCGATGTCAGAGTCGTAATGCTCGTGCGCGCGGGCATTTAGAGGGCATCCATGGCACGCATCCCCAGTCTCGCCTTCCCCGGCGCTGGCATTGCCCGGACGAATCCACGCAGCACCGCGCGAAGCGGGTTGGATGATGTCAATCCGGGTGCGGATCATCGTTCACATCTTCCCAATAACCCGTTAATCTTCAGGGTTCAGAATCAGCGCTACAGGGGCGGGGAGCAGCGCCGTCAAGTGTCAACGTTCGCCGCCGTTACCTTCCCGCCACGACGACAGATAAGTGCGGTAGTACGCCCCCGCGTCCTCCTTTGGGATCTTGCATGACCTACTTCGCCATCCTTCTGGCCATCGTCGTCTTGCTGCTCGTCGGCGAGCGCGCCCTGCATGACCGCAGCCGCCGCCGCATTCCGCACCGGATCCATGTCAACGGCATCCGCGGCAAGTCCAGCGTCACGCGGCTGATCGCGGCGGGGCTACGGGGCGGCGGCGTGCGCGCCTGGGGCAAGGTCACGGGCACCGAGCCGAACATCATCGACGAGAGCGGGCGCGAGATCGGCATCAAGCGCATGAACGGCGCCAGCCTGAGCGAGCAGCGCACGATCTTCTCGCTCGCGGCGGAGCGAGAGGTCGATGCCATCGTCATCGAGTGCATGGCGGTGCAGGCGCAGTACCAGCAGGTGGCGGAGGATTCGTTCGTGCGCTCGACGATCGGTGTCATCACGAACGTGCGGGCCGACCACCTGGAGGTCTACGGCGACAGCTACGAGGGCGTCGCGGCGGCGCTGGCCAACACCATCCCCTACAAGGGCGTGCTGTTCACGACGCCCGGACCGGCCGTGGCGATGTTCGAGCGCGTCGCCAGGTCGCGCGGCACCCGCGTTGTCGCCGTCTCCGCGGACGAAGTGGCGGAGTCCGCACTCGAGTCGTTCACCTACTACGAACACCGCGAGAACGTGGCGGTGGCGCTGCGGGTCTGCGCGGAGCTGGGCGTCGCCAGCGACGTCGCGCTCGCCTCGATGGCGACGTCGCGGCCGGACCCGGGCGTGCTGCGCATCTTCCAGGCGGAGCGGGACGGCGCGACGCTGCACGTGATCAACGCGCTCGCGGCGAACGACCCGGACTCGACGATCTACCTGCACGACAAGCTCATCGCCGGCCGCTGGGACTGCCCGCTGATTCTCTTCGTCAACACGCGCCGCGACCGGCCGCTGCGCTCGATCCAGCTCGGTGAGCTGCTCGCCAGAATCCCGGCCGCCCGCTACGTCGTATCTGGTAACGACGTGCGCAGCGTGCTGCGCGCGGCGCAGGATCACGGCGTGGCGCCGGCAAAGCTGATCGACTGCGCCCACCAGAAGCCCGAGGAGCTCGTCAACCGTCTGTTCGAGTTGGGAGCGCCGGAAGCCGTCGTCTTCGCCATCGGCAACACGGCCGCGGGCGGGCTGGAGACAATCGATGCACTGGGCGTTCATGAACGCCACCCGGGAGGTCTGTAGATGTCCACCGCGCTCTTGCAGGAGGCGATCGGCACGGGCCTGGTCGCGAGCCTCCTCTTCGGCGAGCTGTTCGCCATTACGCCGGGCGGCATGGTCGTGCCGGGATACGTGGCGCTGATGCTCATCCGCCCGTACCGCGTGGCCGGCACGATCGCGATCGCGCTGCTGACGTTCCTCTGCGTGCGGCTGCTGGGGCGCACGATGCTGCTGTACGGCCGCCGCCGGTTCGTGGTGACGGTGCTGCTGGGATTCTTCCTGAGCCTGGCGCTGGAGCAGTTCTTGCGATCGGACATCACCGGCTCGCACGCCGAGTTCCGCGCCGTGGGGTTCATCATCCCCGGACTGATCGCCGAGTGGATGGACCACCAGGGTCCGAGCGTCACCATCGCGGGCCTGCTGGTGGTGGCCGTGATCACGCGGCTGGCGATGGTGATGATCTTCGGCAGCGACATCAGGGTTTGAGATGTATATAGGACTGCGCGAGAAGATCACGGTCATCGCCCTTGCGGGCCTGGCGCTGTTCGCCTACTGGTCGTTCAGCTGGCTGGGGCTGGGCGCGCACCCGGGCGATTACGGGTTCAAGCTGACCGCATCGAAGCGGACGCTGGCGGCGGAGCTGGCGATCCGCGACATCAAGCCGGACGCCGTCATCGTCAACGAAGTCGCGGGCGATGCGCCGCAGGAAGCGATGATCGGTCTGCCGACGAGCCCGATCACCACCGATCCGGGTTCCTTGAAGGCGAAGATCACCTCCACCAACCCGAACTTCGCCGGCGTGGTCGTCTCGCTGCTGCGTGACGCCGGCGTGCGCCAGGGCGACGCGGTCGCCGTGGCGTACACCGGCTCGTTCCCGGCGCTGGATATCGCGACGATCATCGCCATCGAGACGCTCGGGGCGACGCCGATCGTCGTCAGCTCGGCGGGCGCCTCGACCTGGGGGGCGAACGACCCCGAGCTGACCATTCTCGACATGGAGTCGGAGCTGGTCCGCCAGGGCATGATCAAGCACAAGTCGCTGGCGGCGTCACTGGGCGGCGACTACCGCGTGCGGCCAATGAGCAGCGAGGGCCGGCGGCAGGCGGCCGACGCGATTACGCGGAACAAGGTGGTGCTGCTGAACGCGCCGAGCATCACGCAGAGCGTCGAGCAGCGGATGATCATCTACAAGCGCGAGGCGGGCGACCGGCCGATCAAGGCGTTCGTGAACGTGGGCGGCGGGCTGACCAGCACCGGCGTCGGCCAGGATTACGCTCCCGGCCTGACAGTGGCGCCGCCACGGGGCGACATCACCGTCGGCGGCCTGATCTACCGCTTCGAGAACGACGGCGTGCCGGTGGTCAACCTGACCGACATCAACGGGCTGGCGCAGCAGTACCGGTTGCCGGTCTCGCCCGCCAACACGCCGGACCCGGGCCAGGGCGCGCTCTACCGCGACTGGACGCAGGTGCGCGTCGTCGCCGGGCTGCTGCTCGCGACGCTGAGCATCGTGCTGTTCGCGGTGCGGTTCACCGTGCTGGCGCCGGCGACGGATGAGCAAGTTGACACGTACTTCGGTACAGCGCCGCGGACGTTCCGCACCTGGCTGAAGTCGTTTGGCATACGACTGCCGGTGCGCGCGGCGCCCGCGGAAGCACCGGCACCCGCTGGAGAGGACCTATGAGGTATCACGTCCGTTCGCTCTTTGTCGTCGTGGCGATGGCCGCCGCGCTGGCCGGCAACCTGCCGGCGGCCCGCGCCGACAGCGTGCTGCCTGACGTCTCCGTCAGCTCTTCGCCCCGCGTGATCCGTGTGGCGCCCAACGGCAAGCTCTATGTGGCCGACCGCCTTCCCGACCAGGTCAGCGTCATCGATCCGACGAAAAACGCCGTCGTCGCGACCGTGGCGGTCGGGCTCGAGCCCGGTGCGATCCACATCGGCAGCGACGGCCGCGTCTACGTGCCGAACCGGCAGAGCAACACGGTCAGCGTCATTGATTCCGGCACCGACGCCGTGATCGCCACGATACCGGTCGGCCTGCGGCCCGCCGCGATCGACACGCCCCTCGACAACAGCAAGGTCGTCGTCGTCAACGAGTTCTCCGGCACCGTGACGATCCTCAAGGGTGACGACCTGACGGAGATCACAACACTTCCCGTCGCACCGAGCAAGGCACCGCACGCGCTGGTGGTAACGCCCAGCGGCGCCAAGGCCTACATCGCGGACGAAGGAACGACTGCTACTCCGGGTGACATTCTGGTCATCGACCTCAACGCCGTGCCATTGCCGCTGATCACGACCCGCATTCCCGTCGGATTGGGTCCGGGCTCGCTGCGCATCGTCGGACCGACGCTCTTCGTCGCCAACCAGAAGGACGGCACCGTGTCGCTCATCGATCTGGCGACCGACAGCGTGGTGAAGACCACGAGGGTGGGCGACTCGCCGCACGGCCTTGCCGAGGAGGGATCGATGGTACTGGTGTCCAACGAGGCGTCCGGGACACTGACCGCGCTTTCGTCGGCGGGCGAGGTGCTGAAAACGCGCGACGGCGCCGATTTCATCCAGTTGCGGACGAATCCGCTCGATCCATCCGGGAGGCCGCAGCGGATCCACGTGACGAAGGACGGCAAGCGCGCCTACGTTCCCAACGAAGAGGCGAACACAGTCTCCGTAATCGACCTGGCCTCGCTGACACTCATCGACACGATCCCCGTCGGCAGCGCGCCGACGACGCTGGACATCTCGCGCGGCGAAGTGTTCGTGGGCAACCGCGACTCGCACACGGTCTCCGTCATCGCGATCCAGCAGGACTCCGCAGCAGCGACAAGCACGCCCGTGGTGACAGAGACGCCGCGACCGACGCGCACGCCGCTCCCCGGCGAGACATTCACTCCGACGCCCGACACCGGCGTGGCGGGCGCCGCGGCGACTCCAGCGGAAGGCGCCAGTCCGGTACCCACCGATGGCGCCCCGGACTCGGAACCCATCGAGCCCGGACTGCCCGTCGCCGCGAGTAGCGCAACCCCAACAAGCACCGCCGGGGCCGGCACCCCCACCGCCGCGCCCTCACGCACGGCGATCACGGGCAGTCTCGCGCCCGACTCCAGCGCCGGCGGCGTCGCCGGGGAAACGGCGACGCCGGAGGCACTGAGCGCGTCGGGCGGCGCGCCCTCGTGGATCTGGCTGGCGGCCGCGCTCGGAGTGCTGGCGGTGCTCGGGGCGGCAGGATACGCCGGCCGCGAACGGATAGCGTCGTACGCGTCACGCATGAGGAAGTAACGGGCCGGGTCCCGCACCGGCCCAACCAGGATCAAGGAGCAATCGATGAAGCGGGTGAGGACGACGGCGGCCGTGCTGGCGCTTGCGGGCATGGCGATCATGCTCGTGCTGACGGGCAACCAGGCGCTGGGCGCGAATGGCACGGTTTCGACCGTCGCAGGCGGCAAGACATCGGGCAACCAACCGGATTGCGCCGATCCGAAGCCCGCCCTCAGCGCGTGCATGAACCTGCCCGTCGCCATCGCCTTCGACGACTCCGGGAACCTGTACATCTCCGACAACGATAACCACCAGGTCCGGAAGGTCAGCGGCGGCACGGTGACGACCTTCGCCGGCGATGGCGTGGGATCGTATTGCGGCAACGGCACCCCGGCGCTCCAGTCGTGCATGGAGTTCCCCGTCGGGATCGCCGCCGACGCCGCCGGCGACGTCTACGTGGCCGATAGCAACAACGACCGCGTCAGAAGGATCTCCGGCGGCACCATATCGACATTCGTGGGCGCGTTCAGCACCTGCGGCAGCCCGCACGACGGCGGACCGGCCTCGCCCACTTCACACAGCGGCGCCGGCGTCACCTATACCGCGACCGTGCTGACCGACCCGGCGATCTCCTACGCCAGCAACAGCCTGGCCGGACGTCACGTGACGGCCGGCACCAGCCGCGGCACCGTGCTGTCGAACATCGGCACGACGATCACCATCGACCTCTGGACCCTCGGCACGCCCGCCTCCAGCACCCCGTATACGCTGGACGGCGCCTGCCTGAACTCACCGCGCGGGTTGGCGGTCAACGCCGCCGGTGATCTGTTCATCTCCGACGCGCTGAACAACCGCGTGCGCAAGGTGGACCACACGACGAACCTCATCAGCACCTACGCCGGCACCGGCATCACCGGCTTCTGCGGCGAGACCGTGCCGACGCCGGCGACGAGCGCATGCATCTACCATCCGCGCGGCCTGAAGTTCAACGAACTCAGGGGCACCGGCGTCGCAGTGACGTACGGCGCGAACACGATCAGCGACACGTCGAAGACGCTCGGCGTCAACAGCCTGGCGGGGCGCACGGTGACGTCCGGGACCAGCACCGGCACGGTGCTGTCGAACACGGCGACGGTGATCACGCTCACACTGCCCTGGACGGTCAGCACACCGTTGAGTGGCGCCTCGTATAGCGTCAGTGGCGACCTCTACATCGCGGACGAGTCGAACAACCGGATCCGGCGAGTCGCCAATGGCACGGGCATCATCACGACCGTCGCCGGCAACGGCACGCGCGGCTTCGGCGGCGACACCGGCGCCGCGACGTCGGCCGCGATGGATCAGCCGCGCGGTCTGGCCTTCGACCAGTCGAACAACCTCTACATCGCCGACGCCACGAATGACCGCGTCCGAAAAGTGCTGGCGGGCGCCGACGGCAGAGTTAACGGCGCCGCCGACTTGGGCGAGACGATCTCGACGTACGCCGGCAACGGCCTCGACGAGTACTGCGGCGACGGAGGGGTGGCGACGAGCGCGTGCCTCAACGCGCCGGACGACGTGGCGTTCGACGCCGCGGGCGATCTGCACGTTGCCGACGCGCTGAACCACCGCGTACGGAAGATCACCCACACGACGGGGTTCATCTCGACAGTTGCGGGCAGCACCGCGATCTGTGGAGACGGCGGCGCGGCCACGTCCGCCTGCCTGAACAACCCCCAGGGCGTGGCGCGAAAAGGGCCCACCGACCCGCTGTACATCGCCGACACCGTCAACCACCGCATCCGCGTCGTGGATAGCGGCGGCACCATCACGACATACGCGGGCACCGGCAACACGACCGGAGCGATCGGCGACGGCGGGCCTGCGTTAAGCGCGCACCTGTTCTTCCCGCGCGGCATCGCGCTCAACGCGGCGGGCGACCTCTACATCGCCGACAGCAGCAACCAGCGGGTGCGGCGCATTGCGGCCGGCACCGGCATCATCACGACGGTGGCCGGCACCGGACAATCCGGCTTCAACGGCGACGCCGGCCCGGCCACGTCGGCCCGCCTGAATTTCCCGCGTGACGTCTTCATCGATGCCGCCGGCAACCTCTTCATCGTCGACGCGTCGAACAACGCGATCCGCAAGGTACTGGCGGGTGTCGACGGCGTAGTCACAGGCGTGACCGATCCGGGAGAGACCATCTCCACTGTCGCAGGCGCCTCGAACGGGAATTCGGGCGACTGCGCCAACGGCTCGAACGCCAGTTCGGCGTGCCTCAACGATCCGCACGGCGTCTTCGTGGACGCCGGCGGGCGCATCTACATCGCCGACACCAACAACGACAAGGTGAAGATGGTGGACGGGACCCTCACGTTCACAACGGTGGCCGGCGACGGCTCCGCCCGGACGACGGGCGACGGCGGCGCCGCGACAGCCGCGTCCGTGCACGAGCCGACGTCCGTGGTCGTCAACGCGGCGGGCGCGCTCCTGATCTCGTCGCACGCCGGCGACCGTGTGCGGAAGGTGCTGCCAGGAGTGAACGGCTTCGTCGACGGTCTCGACGTGAACGAGACGATCTCGACCATCATGGGCGGCTCAACGAGCGGCTACTGCGGAGACGGGTCCGGCGGCACCGCGGCCTGCCTGTTGCTACCGCGGGCGATCACCCTCGATACGGCGGGCAACCTGTACGTCGCGGACGATGGCAACCGGCGCATCCGCGAGTTGGGGGCAGCGTTGAGCGGCGTCGGGGGCGTCTCGCAGGCTCCGGACATCACATCGCTGCCGTCTGCAGCCGGTTCCGGCTCTGGCGCTGGAAGCCGCACGTGGTACGTGCTGACGGCAGCAGGCATGGCCGTCGCCCTCGGGGCAGCGGCTGGAATGGGAGCGCGGCGACGATGCGTTCCCGTGCGGCAACGCATCGACTGAGCCGCTTCGGACGAGCCGGCGCGCCTGCTGCGCGGCTGGAGCGCCACAACCGCAACCGGCCGATCGATCAGCAAGGCCGGCACGGATATCCGTGCCGGCCTGCCGTTTCGCCCTACGCTACCGCCGCTACTGTATCAGCACGTCCGCCGTCGCGGAGCCTCCGAAGCTCGATGTCACTGTGACTGTGGACGGCGCCGGGTTGACCGTCATCCCGCGGACCACATACGAAGTGGCAACGGCGTCCCACGGCATTTCCAGGTCGGGCTGGCCCGCCACGTGCAGCGTCAGCACCGCCACGCCGTCGCCAACCGTTGATAGGGCCTGCACATCGAGGCGGGACTTGTTCACGCGCCAGATGGCGCTGGTGATCGTGACGATGTCCTTCAGCGGCTCTATCGTCACGTCAGTGCTCGCTGAATGGCTGTAGCCCAGGGCGTTGGTCACCGTCAGCGTGAAGGTGAGCGTCAGGGCCGGCTGGCGCGGCGCCATCGTCGGCGCCGGGAACGTCGCGACCGCCGCGTCTGCGTCGGTGAGCGTCACCGCCGTTCCGCCCGTCTGCGTCCAGTGGAACGCCAGTGGCAACCCGGCGGCGCCGTTGGGGTCGGTGGCGCTCCCGGTCAGCGTGACCAGCGATGGAGTCTGCACGGTCTGATTCGGGCCGGCGTTGGCAATCGGCACTTGCGGCCCGACCACGGTGATCAGCACCTTCGCAATCGACGACGTGGCGACGCCGTTGCTGACGCGCATTGAGAACTCGAGGACGACCGGCGGGACGTCGTTCGCCACGGGCGGCGCCGTGAAGGTCGGATTGGGCGACGTGGTGTTCGAGAGCGTCACGCCCGGCCCGCCGGACTGCTGCCACTCGTACGTCATGGGGAGCGGCGGCGTGTTGGGATCGTGGCTCGCGGAGGCGTCGAGCTGCACGCTAGCGCCCGAGTTCACCGTCTGAGCGGGACCGGCGTCAGCGATGGCGGCACAGGCTCCCTGCGCGGGCGGCTTCGCGCCTGGGAACGGGTCCAGCGGGCCGAGGTTGCCGTACGATTCGGTGCTGGCGTTGGGGCCGGCGCCGTAATACGGGCCGGTGCCGTGTGCGAGGAACGGAAATTCCTGGTACGGCCCGGGGACGATCGGACTGCCGAGCACGAAGTTCTCGGGCAGGATGAACTCGAAGTTCGGCGCGTGGTACTGGCCGGCGATGAGGCCGTTGGCATACGTCCTGGCGCCGCTCAACACCTCATCGATCGGCCGGCTCTGGGTGAAGGTGCGGCTCGCGACACGCATCTCACGCGTCGCCGGCAAGAAGTTCCCGGCCGTCGTGCGCACGCGGGCGCGCCCCTTCTTGTCGATCGGCGGGCCGGACGGGTCGCCGGTGGCGTAGTAGCGGTTCGACTCCGTGCCGCAGGCGTCGACATCGACCGCGTAGATGTCGACGAGTTCGGTCGAGTCGGTGGAGAAGGCGACCATGACGAGCTTCTCGACGGCCTCCTGGGGGAACAGCGGGCTAGGCGCGCCGCCGACGCCCAGCAGCATCGCCTCGATGGTCACATAGGCTGGCATGACCCCGGGCGACGTGAAGATGCCGAGGTTGGCGTGCACGGTGTGAGCCGAGATGTACTCGCACGAGTCGGCGGCGCTGGGCGTGCAGTCCGGATCCTTCACGAGGGTGCCCGAATACTGGATGGCGTCGCCAACCTCGAACGGCGCCTGTTGCGTAGCGTCCGGGGCGGTCGCGGCCAGCAGCGGGCCCGGGGCGGGCATCGTGTAGATCGTCGCGTAGACGCCGGTCTTCGGATCGCCAGGGCGGTTCCGCTGCGGGCACAGCGCGTCGTCTGCGACCAGCGGATCGGTGCGCGGGACGCACATGGGGTAGCCCGTGTCGGCGGAGATCGTGGGGTTGTCCTCGTCGCTCGTGAAGCGCGGGTCCGCAGCGGGGTCGGGCCTGCCGAAGCGGCCCCTCGGCGTGTTCAGCCGGATCCGCGCTCCCGAATTCGACTGCAGCGCCGCGCCGACCCACATCTCTCCGGTGCCGTAGTCGATCGCGTTGATGAATCCCTGCCCGAGGTTCAGCGACTGCTGCGAGACGAAGACGAGCGCGGCGACATAGGCGTCTCCAGCGGTGGTAATGACGCGGTTTCCCTCAACCGTCACTTCGTACGAGGCGAAGGGCGGCGGCGTGTCGTTGAGGGCGAGCCCGCTCTGCGGGCCCGAATCTGTCGCCAGGCCGTACGGAGGCGGCGCCAGCTCGAACATCTCCTGCCAGGTCATGGTCGTGGCCGGAAACTGGAACAGCGTGTTCCGCGGGATCGTGACCTTGATGCCGTTCACCGTCACGCTGCCGCCGGAGAAGATGTCATCCGGCGTGTCCAGCGTGGCGTCCTGCATGATCCCGATGAGCTGGAAGGGAGAGACGGCCTGCAGCGTGGTGGGCGGCTTGCCTCCGGCCACGGGCAACTGCCCCCGGGCGGGGCTCAGTAGCTGCACCCCCAGGTAGGTCAGCACCGCGACGGCTGCCGCATAGCTCGCGTACCGAACGAGTCGCTTGATCTTCATTGTCCGTCCTCCGTTTGTCCACTCGAGATGGACCTGGCTCGGGCACGAGACAGGGGTGCAGCATCACCTTGCGCCGCCACGACGCCGGCTCGGCGGCCGCTGCACCGGATCACCGATGCGGCGGCCATTGGCCGCGCCCCGTGCGGGTGCAGCCAATACGTGGCCACGTTCAGTTGAGTACAGCGAGCGTCGCGCGGCTTCATGTGCCCTCCGCGCGCGAGCTGTGGATGGGCCGCAGTCTACGCTCGCTCTACGTCAATTGCAACGACAACAACAGCGGAGCGAGCGATTTATTTCGGCAAGCACGTCAAGTTGCGCGCCGGGCGGAGGACTGCATTGGCTGGATCGCACGGCCTGTGCCTGTCACCGGCGCGCGCCCAGCTCGACGGCGGACCGCCGCCAACTATTTTCCCGAACTTGTCAACTTCGCCCCATTCTTCGTGTTCAATTTCGCCCGTTTCTCTGTTACATTTGCAGACCCAAGCGCCATCGAGGACGCCGCGAAGCCGGCAATGGGCGACGCGGATCGGCGCAAGCGGGCGGATGGGCGGCTCAGAACGCGAGCGGCCACCGCAGAATCAGGAGGGCAACACCATGGATCACATTCGGCAAGATCTCTGAGGCATCGCGCGCGTCGAACTACGACCGGCGGTCTCGTCCGGCTCACCTCCTGGTGGTGATGCCGCGGCGTCCGCTGTTTGATCAGACGTCGTTGCCTGTTCCCACTAGAGGGCATTCCCCGCTTCTTTCTAGCGTGACCGGACGTCGTTGTAACTCGCAGGCACTGAGAGGGCCCGTGCCATGACTACACGCATCCGTTTTTTTTCTCGTCCCGCGTTGGAACTCGCGTTCCTCGCGCTGCTCCTGGGGTTCGGCGTGATCGCCTGCACGCTCATCGTGCACGGGTACACGTCGGGCGACTCCGCGACGCTGCGCCACCACACGCTGCACCTGATGCGCGATGGCGCGCTGGCGTTTCCGCTGGCGCTGATTGCCGCGGCCGCTGGCCTCTGGCTTGCACAGCGCGCGCGCCGCACACGCAACGTCGTCGGCCGGGCCCTCATCGTCTCCGTCGCCTTCACCATCCTGCTCGCGCTCACGATCGCGCCGTACCGGCGGATGGATGCCGCGTGGCCGATCGGCGGCACGAACGTCCATCACGATCACGCCGCGTCGCCGGCTGCCAACGCCGAGCAAGCGGCGTATGAGGCTGCGTTCGGCAAGGCGGACAACGCCGGATTCACCATCGGAGACGTCGACCCGAACGCGGCTCCAGAGTCGAACGGCGTCGCGCCGCCCCAGATTTCCGTCGAGACTACCGTCCACGGCGCGCCCGCAGCAGCGTCCGGCAGCGGCGCGGCGCACGACGCGCACACCACCGCACAGATCGATTTCTCCGGTTCGCAGCCGGCAGACCAGCCGAACGCCGGTGCGGCTGATGCGCCGGCCGCGCTGGAAAGCGGCAGCCTCGGCGCCACGATCCGCCGCGTCGTCCGCGACGCGCTGATCGGCGAAGTCGCTGCGCTCGCGCTCGCGTTACTCGGCCTGACCGTGATCGACTCCGCGCGGCGGAACGCCCGGACGCACCCTTCGCAGCGTGCCGCCGGCATGCGTACGGCCCGCGTGGCGCTTCCGTGGCTGGCGATCGCCGTGGGCGCCGCGTGGCTCCTGATGGCGGGCCTGCCCACATCCAGCGCGCTGCGCGAAACGACGGCCTGCGAGCGCACCATCACGGCCAACGTCGTGTCGCTTGACCAGATCATCTACTACAACCGCCTCGGGTCCCGGGACCCCTGGGGGATGATCTACGCGCTGCGGCGCGACGTCGTCGACAAGACCAGCGGCAAGACCGAGGCGGAGGGCGCCATCCTGACACCGGGCAACGTCGAGCTGCGCCCCGACAAGCGCCCGCGGCCGCTCACCCTCCGGATGAACGTGGGCGACTGCCTGCAGATCAAGTTCCAGAACCTGCTGGCGACCACCAGGATCCACGCCGACCAGCCCGTCTCCCGTGACGCGGGCATCCACGTCATCGGCATGCAGCTCGTGAACAGCATCGCCGACGACGGGTCGAACGTCGGCCGCAACAGCAGCAGCCTCGTCGCGCCCGGCGACTCGCACACGTATACGATCTACGGGGAGCGCGAAGGCGCGAACCTGCTGTACAGCGAGGTCGATACCTCGAGCGTCGAACTGATCGGCACGCCCGCGCACGGGCTGTTCGGCGCGGTCAACATCGAGCCGCGCGGATCGGAATGGTACCGGAGCCAGGTCACGCACGACGATATGGTGCTGGCGACGAGCGGCACGGCATCGGACGGGCACCCGAAGATCAACTACGACGCCACGTACAAGTCCGGGCGCTATGCCGGCACGCCGATCCTCAACATGCTGCAGGACAACGAGATCGTGCACGCCGACCTGACGGCGGTGATCACCGGCCCGAACAAGGGGCCGTTCGGCGTCGGCAACAGCCCGCCATACCGCGTCAACGCGGCGTACCCCAACCGCAACCAACCCTTCCGCGAATTCACGATCATCTTCCATGACGAGGTGGAGGGCATCCAAGCGTTCCCGGAATTCTGGAACCCGGGCCTCGCATTCATGCTCGACGGCGTGCGCGACTCGAAGGGGATCAACTACGGGATCGCCGGCATTGGCCCGGAGATCGTCGCTAACCGTATCGGCGTCGGGCCGGAGGCGGCCTGCGTAGAGTGCAAGTACGAGGAGTTCTTCCTCAGCTCCTGGGCCATCGGCGACCCCGCGATCATCGTCGACGTACCGGCCGACACGACCGATGCCGCGAACCAGAACGACCTCGAGAACCCGGGGAACATCAACGGCAACATCATTCCCGGGCCCAAGGCGACGAAGGCGCTGTATCCGGACGACCCGTCGAACGTCTATCACAGCTACATCAACGACCACACCAAGTTCAGGAACCTGAGTGCCGGGAAGGAACACCACATGTTCCACCTGCACTCGCACCAGTGGCTGCAGACGCCCGACGACGACAACTCGACCTACCTTGACAGCCAGGGCATCGGCCCCGGCGCGTCCTACACGTACGAGATCGCCTTCGGCGGCTCCGGCAACCGCAACAAGACGATGGGCGACGCGATCTTCCACTGCCACTTCTACCCGCACTTTGCGCAGGGCATGTGGGCACTGTGGCGCAGCCACGACACGTTTGAAGACGGCACCAAGACGGAGCTGGATCCGGACGGACTGCCCGCCCCGGCGCCCGGGAGCCGGGCGCTGCCCGACGCCGAGATCTCGCGTGGCACGCCCAGTCCGGCCATCGTCCCGCTGCCAACCCAGGCCGAGGCGCCGCTGCCCGAGGCGAAGGCCGAGATCGATCACGGGCAGGTCAAGATCACGGGCGCGGGAAACCCTGGCTTCCCGTTCAACATCCCGGGTGTCGCGGGGCACCGCGCCCCCACGCCGCCTCTCGACATCGCGAACGACGGCGGCCTCCCCCGGCACATCATCACCGGTGGCAGCGCCACATCCACGGAAACGAGGCTCGACTTCGGCAAGGAACTGAATACGGTGTCGGCGAAGTTCCTGGATGAACGCGGCACGCCCGTTGAACGCGCGGCCATGGATTACCACGCCCTGCGCTGGCATCCGAGCGTCAAACCTGACGGTTCACCCGCCAACTTCGAAACGAACGGATTGCCGCCGCAACCCGGCGCACCGTACTCGGATCCGTGCCGCACCGACGGCGCCAAACCGACCGGCACCCCACGGATCTACAAGGCCGCGGCGATCCAATTCGACATGAAGCTCAACAAGGAAGGCTGGCACTTTCCGCAGTCCCGCATGCTGTCGCTGGAAGATGACGTCGCGGCGTTCCTGGCCGGGACGAAGCCACCGGAGCCGTACGTCATGCGCGTCAACACGAATGACTGCATCACGTATTACGAAACCAACCTGCTGCCCAACGTCTACCAGCAGGACGCGTACCAGATCAAGACGCCGACCGACGTGATCGGGCAGCACATCCACCTGGTCAAGTTCGACGTGACGTCTGCCGACGGATCGGGCAACGGCTACAACTATGAAGACGGGACCTTCAGCCCCGACGAGGTGCGCGAGCGCATCCGCGCTCTGCGCGCGCAGAACAGGTGCCATGGCGCCGAATCAGGCGACCCGCGCGATGGCTCGCAGGACTGCCCGACACCAAAGGCCGACGCACGATTCGGCGTGCTCGGCGCGCGGACAACCATCCAGCGCTGGTACGCCGACCCGCTGTTGAATAATGCCGGCAAGGAGCGCCAGCTTGGCACCGTGTTCACGCACGACCACTTCGGGCCTTCCACGCACCAGCAGGTCGGGCTCTACGCGACGCTGATCGTCGAGCCCAACGGGTCGCAGTGGCGCGATCCGGAGACCGGCCAACTGCTCGGCACCAGGCAGAGCCGCGACGGCGGCCCCACTTCGTGGCGCGCCGATATCCTCACCGCGTCGCCGGCCGACAGCTTCCGCGAGTTCTACTTCGAGTTCGCCGACTTCCAGCACGCCTATCTGCCGGGGCGCGGCATCGATGCACAGGGAAAACCGATCCCTGATCCGCTCGGCGCGATCAATCCGCCGGGTCGCACGGAGGCCGAACTACCGTTCCTCTTCGCCTATCCGAAGGCATGCCCCGAGAGCGGGCAGGCGTTCGTGCTGAACGGATGCCCCGAGGCGATCTCGAAATCGGACATCGGTACGTTCTCCGTGAACTACCGGAACGAACCGGTCGGATTGCGTGTCCATGATCCGAACACGAACGCGCAGGCCGTGGGCACCGCCGGCGACCTCTCGTACGCGTTCTCATCGTGGGTAAAGCGCGCGGACCCGGCGCTGAACGTGCAGCCCGGCTTCTACCCGCCGCTGACCAAGGGCGTCATGCCGACGGACCCGTTCACGCCGCTCCTCCGGACCTACGCGAACGACAAGGTGAAGATTCGCATCCAGGTCGGCGCCACGGAGGAAGGGCACAACGCCAGCGTCCACGGCATGAAGTGGCTACAGGAGGTCGCCAGCCCGAACTCCGGCTGGCGCAACTCCCAGATGGTCGGCATCTCCGAACAGTTCACGCTTGAGAGCCCGCTGACGCCCGTGCTGGGTCAGAAGGGCAACGTGGCCGACCGCCTGTACATGATGGACTCGTCGGTCGACGGCATCTGGAACGGGCTCTGGGGCATGATCCGGACGTACGGCAGCACGCAGACCGACCTGCTTCAGCTGCCCAACAACGTCGTGGGCACGCTGGGCATTCAGGTGGCAAACATCGGCCAGTTCAACGGGCCGTGCCCGAAGGCCGCGCCCGTACGGTCCATCGACGTCACCGCCGTGGAAGCCGCCGACGCGCTCCCCGGAGGGACGCTGGTCTACAACTCCCGCTGGGCAAGCGGCGGCCCCCTGCACGATCCGACGGCCATCCTCTATGTGCGGTCCTCAGACCTGGACGCCGGCGGAAAGCTGAAACCGGGCGTGCCGATCGAGCCGCTCATCTTGCGCGCCGCCGCCGGAGATTGCATCAAGCTGACGCTGTCGAACCGGCTGCCCGCGCAGCCCAGGGATCTCGACGGGTACAACTCGTTGCCGTTTATCGTTGATGGGTTCAACGCCAACCACGTGCACCCCTCGGCCAGCGTGGGGCTGCATCCCCAGCTCCTGTCGTACGACGTCACGCGGTCAGACGGCGCGAACGTCGGCACCAACCCGTTTCAGGCGCTGGCCTCGGGCGACCCGGCAGCGGCAAAGCAGTACCTGTGGTACGCCGGCGACGTCAAGCTCGTCAAGGGCATGTTTGTCGCCACACCCGTCGAGTACGGTGCGACCAACCTCAGTTCGTCGGACCCGATCAAGCACAGCGACAAAGGCGCCGTCGGGGGGTTGATCATTGAGCCGCAGGGCTCGACGTGGACGGAAGATCCGGCGAGCCGGGCATCGGCCACGGTGAGAAAGGCTGATGGCACGACGTTCCGTGATTTCGTGATGATCTTCCAGGACGACCTCAACCTGCGGCTGGGGCAGAACGCCGCGTGCTACACCCTGGGGCCGTGCGCGCCCGGCGATGGCAATCCGGTGCCGACCGTGGCGGGCGTGGAGGACTCGGAGGATTCCGGCACGAAGGCGCTGAACTACCGGACGGAGCCGCTGTGGTACAGAATGGGCATTCCGCCGTTCGCCGACGCCCATGAGATCGCGTCGTTCAACTTCAAGAACGCGTTGTCGAACATCCTGGTCGGTGGTGATCCCCAGACCCCCGTGTTCACGGCGGCCGCCGGCATGCCGGTCAGGATCCGGGTGCTCGAACCGGGCGGCCACCCGCGCAACCACGTAGTTTCCGTGCACGGCCACACCTGGGAGCGCAATCCGTATATCAAGGGGTCGACGCAGATCGGAAACAATCCGCTGTCGGAGTGGCGCGGCGCACAAGAGGGGCACGGGCCGAGCGATCACTGGGATATCGTGCTCCAGAACGGCGCCGGCGGTAAGTTCAAAGTGAAGGGCGATTATCTCATCCGTGACATGCTGCCCGGTGGGTTCTACGGCGGACTCTGGGGCATCCTTCGCGTGCAGTAGCGACGATCGATCGGCCCGCTCTGCATGCACACATGAGGAAGACAGGGTGCGGGCTCGATGAGCCCGCACCCTGCTCTCATTGAGGGCATGCGATGACGATCCACGGCGAGACCGGCGACGCCTCCGCATCGGCCTCGTACCACGCCGCGGCAGTCTTCCCGTATCGAACGATGGGCGTGCCGGCGCGCGCGAAATGAATCCGCAATCGGCCGCCGATCGTTTCATCTTCAGGGGGTGGCTTCGGCGTTCTGGCATCGTCTTCTGCCGGTGACCACCCGCGGGCGCATGAGCGATGCCCTCTCTCATGCGCCCCGCAGTTTCTCCACACACCGCCCCCTTGACATGTGCCGCCATGGTACGACGGTCTTAAGACCACTGGCGTATTGCAGGGCCGGCCCCTCTGCGCCGACACTGTAAGCACGGCGCCGGCGGCGTCCGGTCCGCCACCGACGGCTGCGGAGGGTACCACGGGCATGCCCGCAGTACCGCAGTGATGAAGCGGGTTTTGATGACGACGATACTCAGCACGGGGAGCGCAAATCGCCTGACGCGCCGCCGGACGACGCGCACAGTAGCGGAGCAGCAAACGCGCGCGGCGCTGGAGTTGCGCCTGCTCTCCCTGGCCGGCGCGAGTGCGACGGCGACAGTGCGGACGCTCATGACGGGGGAGGCGGCTGCGATGGACGCGCCGCTGCCGATCCTCGCATGGCTGCGGCCGACGAGCATGCGGCTGCGGACACTGACCGTGCAGGTCCCGCTCTGGCTGACAGTGTTCGCCGTGGTTGCCGGATCGTTCGCGCTGCACAGCAGGGGCGCATCGGCGCCTGCGGCGCAGCCGGCGGCTGCGCCACTCTCGCCGGCGCCGCCCGCGCCAGTGCCCTTCACTGCGAGCGCGTCGGGCAGCGATCGCATGGCGGTACCGGTGACGGCCGGCGACAACATCCTGCGCGTCGGCGTGAACCCGACCGTCGCGGGATCAGGCGACTGGTTCTGGTGCCTGGAGTCGACCCGGGCGCTCACGCCCGGGCAGCATGTCTGCAGAAGCGCCGGTGTGCTCGATCCCGCGAGCGGCTACGTGCAGAGCGGCGGCGGCATGCACATCGATGCCGCGCTCGCCCGGGGCGCGACGTTCTTCGTCCAGATGTACTGCCCGACGGGCTGCCAGTGGCGGGTGGACCTCGTTTCCCGCCCGGCCGACAGCGCGACGCTGCCGTAGCCCTTACCCCTTCGCCGGCGCTCCGTGGCACGTGCGCGATTTCTCGCTGCCCTCAGGAGCGTGCGCTATCAGATCACGCCCTCGCGCAGCCACTCGCCCATCCGCTCGCCGATCATCACCGACGTCAGGTGCAGGTTCGCGCGCGGGCACTTCGGCATGATCGAGGCGTCGGCCACGAACAGGTTGTCGAAGCCGCGCAGGCGGAGGTGCTGATCGACGACGCCCATCGGGTCGCTCGCCGGCGCCATCTTCGCCGTGCAGCTCGGGTGGAAGCCGCTGGACGCCACCATCTTGCACCAGTGCGCCAGCGCCTCGTCGTCGCTGATCACGGCGGCGGACGGCGCGCGCAGGCCGTCGGACAGGTGCGCGAACCCGTCGTGCGATCCCACCTCCAGCGCCATGCGGATGCCCTCAACGAGCCGCCGGACGTCTTCCGGATCGTCGCAGAAGCGGTTCTCGATGCGCGGCGATTCGTGCGGGTCGGCCGACGTCAGCGACAGCCGCCCGATCGACTTCTGGCGGTACACCACCGGCCCCAGCGCGAACACAAGCTGGCCGCTGCGCGTCGCGATCTGCGACACCGGCATCAGCTGCATGTCGTTGCGCTCAGCGCCGCCGGTGGAGGTGTACCGATACGTCACCTGCACGACGGGGTCATCCGCGCGCAGCGTCCCCTCTTTCGCCTGGAATACGACGCCGAGCATCGGGTGGTCGTCGAGGTTCGCGCCAACGCCGGGAACATCGGCCACGACGCCGATGCCCAGCTCGCGCAGGTGTGCCTCCGGTCCGATCCCGGAGCGCATCAGCACGGCTGGCGATCCGATCGCGCCCGACGAGAGCACGATGCGGTCGCCCTCGACGATCTGCGTGCTCTTCCCGGACTCCACTTCCACGCCGGTCGCCCGCCGGCCGTCGGTGACGATGCGCCGGATCAGGCAGTCGCCGCGGATCGTCAGGTTGAGCCGGTGGCGGACCGGCTGCAAGTAGCAGATCGCGACGCTCATGCGCGTCCGCCCCTGCTTGTTCATCGGGTGCGGCGCCAGGCCGGTTGACTGCGGATCGTTGTTGTCCTTCGCCTCCGGATATCCCATCGCCCGCATCGTCCGCATGAACGCGAGCTGCACCGGCGCCAGCTCGTCCTCGTGATAGCGCCGCACCGGGATCGGTCCGTTGCGGCCATGGTAGTCGTCGTCGAAATCCTGATCGCTCTCCAGCCGCCGGAAGTACGGCAGCACCTTCTGCCACGACCACTCGTCGTTGCCGAACGACGCCCACTCGTCGTAGTCCTCCGGCGTGCCGCGCAGCGCGATCGCCGTGTTCACCGCCGACGAGCCGCCGACGACGCGCCCGCTCGGCATCGGCGCCAGGCGCCCGGACGTGTTCGCCTCGGCCATGAAGTCCCAGTTGTGCGGCGAGTATGAGTTGTCGTTGCCGTTGAGCAGCCCTTCGGGCATCTCATCGATCGTGCGGTAGTACGGGCCCGCCTCCAGCAGCAGCACGGAGCGCTTCGGGTCCTCCGACAGGCGGGCCGCCGTGGCGGCGCCGGCGGCGCCGGCGCCCAGGACGATGACGTCGTATTTCATGCCATGCCTCCGCGACACATCGTAGGGGCGATCGCCCTGGCGCGCCACGTGCCGTCCGGCCTATTGTGATGACGCCCCGCACGCCCAGGGGCATGCGGCGAGAAACGACCGGTGCCACGATCTTACGAGGAGTTCGCCCCCAGCGCGGGCGCGCGTGTGCTGCGCGCCAGCATAGTGGCGGCCTGCGCGACCGCCCACGCGGCAGCCGCGAACCCGAGCGCCGTCCCCCAGTCGATCGCGTCGCCGCGGATGAGGTCCAGCGCGCCGCGCAGACCGGGCAGGTACAGCGCGGCAAGCACGAAGACCAACGAGGTCGCCGCCGCCAGCCAGATCCCGGGATTGCGCGCGCGCGCTTTCTGGCGCGGCCACGAACCCACGCCGACGAGGAACACCTGTCCCACCAGCGCCGCCGCCAGCGTGAGGAAGACCAGCGTCTGCCCGTGACGCTCGCTCTCCGCGATCGCCTCGCTCGTCAGCAGCGCCGCGAGTCCCGCCACGCCCACCGTGATCGCCCGCACGGCGATCTCCGTCCACTGCGACGCGGCCAGCAACTCACGCGATGGTCCGGCCGTGCGGTCCGCTTCCTCGCGACTGGCCGCCAGCGCAAGCGCCGGGAAGACGTGCACCACGAGATTTAGCCACAGGATCTGCAGCGGCGAGAGCGGCAGCGGACGGTTGGCCATCATCGTCAGAGCGATGAGCGTGATCGTGCCGAAGCTGGCCGTGAGCAGGTAGACGATGGCGTTGCGCAGGTTGCGCACGATGTCGCGGCCCTCGCGGATGCCGTCGACGAGCGACGCCAGGCGCCCGTCGGCCAGCACGATGTCCGCCGCCTCGACCGCCACATCCGTCGCGGCGGGCCCCACCGCCACGCCCACGTCGGCCGCCCGCAACGCCGCCGCGTCATTGACGCCGTCGCCGGTCATCGCGACCACCTCGCCGCGGCGCTGCAGCGCCTGCACGATGGCCTCCTTCTGCACGTGGGTGGCGCGCGCCACCACCGACACCCGCTCCAACTGCGAGAGATCGAGGTCGGCCCCGCGCACCGTGACGTCGCCGTCCCGGAGGATGCCCGCCTCGCGCGCGACGTTCGCCGCGGTCGACGCCTGGTCGCCCATCACGAGGATCAGCCGGATCCCCGCCGCGCGGCACGCGGCGACCGAAGCGGCGGCGTCGACCCGCAGCGGGTCCTCGAGCACGAGCGCGCCGAGCAGGCGGGCGGGCTCGTCTCCGTACGACTCCGCGACGGCGAACACGCGATAGCCCGCGTCGCCCAGCACGTGCAGCGCTGAGGCAAGCGCCAGCGCCGGCGCGCCATCGATGGCGGCGATCGGCTCAAACGCCCCCTTCACCGCGACGAGCCGGCGCCCGTCGGGCGAACGGTGCACCGTGCGCATCATCCGCGTCGCCGACGTGAACGCCTCCGTCGAGACGCGCGGATACGCCGCACGCATCGCCGCGGCGTCGCCCGCCAGCCCCTCAGCCGCCAGCGCGATCGCCGCTTCGGAGGGGTCGCCGTGCGCGTGCCAACCGCGCTCTTCGTCGTATTCGACGACCGCGTCGTTGCACAGCGCTCCTACGAGCAGCAGTCGCCGCACCGCCGTCCGCTGCGCATCGGACGGGCGGCCGCCGTCGGCGCGCACCACGTCCGTCTCCACGCAGCTGTTCGTCGTGCTGACGCGGACGTGGAGCTCGCTTCCGCCGGCAAGCAGCGCGCGCCGCACGGTCATCCGGTTCTCGGTGAGCGTGCCGGTCTTGTCCGTCACGATCACGGTCGTCGAGCCGAGCGACTCCACCGCATCAAGCCGCCGCACCAGCACGCGGTCGCGCGCGAGGCGGCGCACGGCGATCGCCAGCGACGCCGTGGCGACGGCCGGCAGCCCCTCCGGGATCGCGCCGACGGCGAGCGAGATCGCGACGTTGAGGACGGCCCGCACTTCGCGCCCCTGCACGAGGCCCAGCGCGGCGAGCAGCACGCAGAGCGCCAGAAACAGCACGACCATGCGATTGCCCAGCGCGTCGAGCCGCTGCTCCAGCACGGTCGCGCGCCTGGCCGTCTGGCGGAGCGCCGAGAACATCGACCCAAGCATCGTGTTCGTGCCGGTCGCGACGACGATCGCGGCGCCGCTGCCGGCAGCCACGGTCGTCCCCGCGTAGAGCGCGCCTGAGGCCGTGATCGCGTCCGTCTCGGCGACGCCGGCGACCTCCTTCGCGACGGCCGCCGGTTCGCCGGTGAGGATCGACTCGTTCACCAGCAGGCCGCGGGCATCGACGACGCGGGCGTCCGCCGGCACGACATCGCCATCGGCGACGACGACCAGATCGCCCGGCACCAGGTCGGTCGCAGGCACGTCCTCATGCAGGCCACCGCGGATCACCTCCGCGCGCCGCGCCGACAGCCGGTGCAGCGCGGCGATCTCGCGCTCGGACCGATACTCGTTCACGAACCCGAAGCCGCCGGAGATGATCACAGTGACCCCGATCGCGCCGACGTTCAGCCATTCGCCAAGCAGCGCCGAGATGCCCGTAGCGACGATGAGCAGGAGGATGATCTTGCTGACGAACTGCCGAAGCAGCGTCGCCGGCCACGAGGGCCCGCTGACCGGCGCCGGGTCATTCGGCCCGGCGATGGCGAGCCGCTCCGCCGCCACCGCGACGCTGAGACCGACCGTACCATCGGTCGCCAGTGCCTCGGCCACGCCGGCAGGCGCAGCGCCGGCGAGGTCGCCGATCCGCCGGTCTCGCCAGTCCGGGCCCGCATGCGCTGGTGCTCGATCAACAGTCGCCATGAACGCGGCATTCTCCCGGCGCCGCGGCGCCGCCATCACTACCTATGACGACGGCGCGCGGCGGATCGATCGGGCGGCGTCCTGGCCCCGCCCGATCGAACTATAGATCGGTGGGACCGCGGCGAAGGTGTTCCGCCGGGTGCGCTTTGTACCCGGCACAGGGGCCTATACCGGGCTCTATGGCACTTGCGAGGGCCCGGGGGGCGCCTTAGGCTCGAAGGCAAGGTCCCCGCGCCATGGCAATCGCCCTCTCCGAAAGAGCGCTCTCGCCGGCCCGGCCGCTCGTGCGTGCCGCCGGACTTGTCGCCGTCCCGAGCCAGCCCCTGGTACTTGAAGCCATAGCGCCGTTTCGGCTGCAGATCGAACTCTTCGAGCGATTGGCGACGCTCGTCACGAGCATCGAGACCGCTTGCCCGGGCCTCCTCCTCGTCGACAGCGAGCTCGCCGGCGACTTCCGGGACCTGCGGGCGTTCGCGCGGTCACTGCGCCCCGACGTGCGCATCGTGGCGCTCTCCTGCTACTGGTCCGATCGCGAGGAGTCCCTCCGTCTCTACGCCGACGCGGTCCTCCACAAGCCACCCCGCGCGTCCGAATGGGCATCCGTGCTCGGCGCGTACGCGGGTTTCATCTAGCGGCAGGAACCTAACCCCCGGACCCTTGCCTACGAGGGAAGGGGAGCGTCATCACGAGGATCGCGACGCGCGACGAGTTCGTGTCCGTCACCCGGGTCTCTGCGTCCTCCGCGCCTCCGCGGTGCATTCAATCGCTACAGGTCGTCGAAGCGCCCGTGACGCCCGTGGCCCGCTGCGAACCGCGCCGCGCCCTCGCGCGTCTCTCCCGAGCGGATCACCTCGACGCCGCGGCGCGTCTCGTTGGCGATCGCGTCCGGCAGCGGCAACCCCCACTGCTCGTACGACGAGAGCCGGTCGGACCGCAGGCAGCCCTGCGGAAACGCCGCCAGCTCGCGCGCCAGATCCTTCGCGGCGGCCAGCGCCTGCCCCTGCTCGACGATGCGGTTCGCCAGCCCCATCCGCAGCGCCTCGTCGCCCGACACGCCGCGGCCGGTGAGGATCAGGTCCAGTGCGTGGCTGTGGCCGATCAGCCTCGGCAGCCGCACCGTGCCGCCGTCGCACAGCGGCACGCCCCAGCGGCGGCAGTAGACGCCAAACACGGCATCGCGCGCGGCGACGCGCAGGTCGCACCAGAGCGCCAGCTCCAGGCCGCCCGCCACGGCGTGTCCCTCGACCGCCGCGATCACCGGCTTCGACAGCAGCATGAAGGTCGGGCCCATCGGGCCATCGTCCTCGGCGCGCACGCGGTTTCCCTGCCCCGTGGCCACCGCCTTCAGGTCCGCGCCCGCGCAGAAGGTGCCGGCGGCGCCGGTCAGCACCGCCGCCTTGAGCGCCGCGTCCGCCTCGAACCGCCGGAACGCCGCCGCCAGTTCAGCCGCCGTGGCGCCATCGACCGCGTTGCGGACGGCCGGGCGGTCGATCGTCACGACCGCGATCTCACCATCGATCTCGAACCCGACGGGCATGCATCACCTCCCATGGCGCTGTCGCCGCGCGCGCCGTCGCGCGCGGCTGCCGCGCCAGCCATTATCTGTCATGGCAGCGCGGACGGACAGGCGGCGGGCCTCAGGCGTGCGAGAGCGTGGCGTCGATGCCTGGGTCGGGCACGGGGTGCTTCCGAAAGCGCCTGACGCAGCGCCCGGACCGCCACGGCGCACCGAGTGCGGGCAACAGCCAGCGGTCGACGCCAATCCAGCCGGCAACCTTCCAGGCGAAGACAATCAACAGCGCGACGATGAATAGCAGCGGGTTGACGCTGGCCGTGCCCATCAGCTGGAAGTTGAAGGTGAGGAAGACGCCAGCCAGCGCAGCGAATCCCGTCAGGACGCCGATGATCAGCGCGATGCCGATCGCCGTCTCGCCCAGCGCGATCACCCAGGCGAACCACGTGTAGACCTGGTGGCGGAGCAGGTAGCCGAGGAAGTCGCGATACCAGTCGTAGGAGATGGCCGGCGCCCCGTCGCGTGGCACCGCGGTCGCGCGCTCCCACATCGCCTTCAGCGCCAGGCCGTCGGGCCCGTCGCGGGCGATCCACCGGTCGTCGCCCACCGTCTTGTGCCAGCCGGCGATGAGCCACTGGTACCCCAGGTACAGCCGCGCCAACAGCCACAACGGCGCCGTCGCCGTGTTGCTGAACACCGCCCTCAGCACGCGCGGATCGGCGTGCGACTCGCGACGGAACTCGCGCTCAACCACCGCCACCGCTCTCCTCCTCGTCCCCGTCAAACAGCCGCTTCGTGACCACCTCGCCAATGGCCCAGGCGACGATTACGGCGCCCAGGATGGGCAGGAACGCCAGCACCTGGTTATCGCCCGACCACGCCTGCACCACCGAAACGGCGACTCCCGCGACGGCAGCCCACGCAACGATGCCGATGATCAGGGCGGCCGCACGCTCCATGGCATTCCCCGTTCGTCCTGTCTGGCCAAAGTCTCGCCCCCCAACGCCGCCCCCCGCATGAGCCGACGGGCGCAAGTCGCGCGGGCCGTTCGGCACCTGATGGGCCACCCCGTCAACCCGCCCCGAGGGGGATCGATCGCCCGCCGGTGTTAGACTCAGGGCGTGGAATCACCCGAATCCCGGCCGCGCGGGCGGCGCCTCCCCGGCACCCCCCGGCGAGGTGCAGCGTGAGCACGGGCGAACCACGGACCAATTTCCCTCAAATGCGGCTGATCGCGGTCCTGGGCCCCGCCCTGTTCGTCGCAGCGCTGTTCACGCTCACGGTCATCTTCGTGGACCGCGTGCCCCTGCCGCTGCTCATCAGCATCGGAGTACTGGCCGTGGCCGCGGGCGCTACGGCGTTTTCCGCCGCCCTCTTCCAGGTCATCGAGCGCAGCGAAGACCAACTCCGCGAGCGCGGGCGCCAGCTCGCCGCCGTCCAGGCTGCCGCTACCGAGCTGTCCTCCGAGCGCCAGCTGGGCTCCCTGCTCGAACGGTTCGTCGAACTCAGCCGCTCGATCACCGATGCGCGCTACGGCGCCCTCGCGATCCGCCGCCCGGACGGCTCCATCGAGGAGTTCATCACGTCCGGCATCAGCGATGAGGAGCGGGCGCTGATCGGCGACCCGCCGACCGGGCACGGCCTCCTCGGCGTCAACATCTACGAGGGAGCCGCCGTGCGCATCGGCGACATCGGCGCCGATGCGCGCGCGGGCGGCTTTCCGCCGCACCATCCGAAGATGCACAGCCTGCTCGGCGTGCCCGTCGTCTCGAAGGGGCGGATCGTCGGCAACCTCTATCTCACCGACAAGATCACGGCCTCCGAGTTCACCGATACCGACGAGGAGATGGTACGCCTGTTCGCCGCCCACGCCGCCACCGCCGTCGAGAGCAGGCGCCTGGAAGAGAAGCTGCGCTCCCTCGCGATCCTGCAGGAGCGCGAGCGCATCGCCATGGACCTGCACGACGGCATCATCCAGGCGATCTACGCCGCCAGCCTCAAGCTCGAGGGCTCAAGCCAGGACGTGGCCTCCGCCCCCGACGAAGCGCGCTCCACGATCAACGTCGTGATCGAGAATCTCGACGAGGTGATCCGCGACGTCCGGAGCTACATTCTCGAGCTGCGCCCCGCGCATCCGACGGACGATCTTGACGCTTCGCTCCACACGCTCGCAGAGGGTTTCCAGGCCAATTCGCTCATCGACACAACCGTCATCGTCGCTTCCGACCTGCCGCTGCTCACGGAGGATCAGCGCCTTGCCGTCTTCCACATCGCGCAGGAGGCGCTCGTCAACGCCCGCAAGCATTCCCAGGCGAGCAGCCTCGCGCTCCACCTTGGCCACGGGGGCGGCCGGGTCCGCCTCGAGGTACGCGATAACGGCCGCGGGTTCGATCCCGCCGCCGAACTCACCGAGGACCACCGCGGCGTCCGCAATATGACCGCCCGCGCCCTCGGCGTCCGCGGTACACTCGACATAGAGAGTACGCCCGGGAGCGGGACGGTCATCCGTCTCGAGCTGCCGGTGGTTCCAGCGATCGGAGAGCATATATGACCACGAGGATCCTGCTGGTGGACGACCACGACGTCGTGCGCGAGGGCTTGCGCGCGCTTCTCAGCCGCCGCGACGGCTTCGAGATCGTGGGACAGGCCGCCACCGCGCGCGAAGCCGTGACCGAAGCCGCCAACACGCAGCCCGACGTCATCGTCATGGATGTCCGGCTTCCCGACGGCAGCGGCATCGAAGCCTGCCGCACGATCCGCGAGGCGCGCCCGGAGACGCGCGTCATCATGCTCACATCCTACGCCGATGAGGACGCCGTGTTCGCCTCGATCCTCGCGGGCGCCGCCGGCTACGTGCTGAAGCAGACGCGCGGCGCCGCACTCGCGGACGCTATCGCCGCCGTCGCCCGCGGCGAGTCGCTGCTCGACCCCGCGGTCACGCAGAAGGTGCTGGAGCGCGTCCGGTCGTCGAACGTTCGCAAGGAGGATGATCCGCTCGGCGCCCTCACCGAGCAGGAACACAAGATCCTCGTGCTGATCGCGGAAGGCAAGACCAACAAGGAGATCGCCGAGGAGGTCTACCTGAGCGACAAGACGGTGAAGAACTACGTCAGCAATATCCTGAGCAAGCTGAACCTTCGCCGCCGCTCCGAGGCCGCCGCGTTCATCGCCCGCCGCGAGCCGGGGCGCGATTCCTAGCCGGCGCTGCGGGCCGTCCCGCGCGCACGCCGCACCTCATTCGGGTGCACCAGCAGTACGGGCGCGACGCCCGAGCGCACCACTTCTTCCGCCACGCCGCCGAACACCATGTGCGTCAGGCCGCTGCGCCCGTGCGTGGCCATCACGATCACGTCGGGTCGCTCCTTCACCGCGCGCGCGATGATCACCGCTACCGGATCGTCCGAGATGCACGCATCAACCGTGTAGCGCGGCCCCACGGGCAGCCGGCGGGCGACGCCGCGCAGGTACTGCTCCAGTTCGGCCTGCCGGCGGGCCATCGCCTGGTCTTTCGTCTCGGCGTAGGCCGGCTCAGCGGGCTCGACGGCGACGGGTTGGGCGCCCTGCATCGCTGAGACCACATGGGGCGCCGGCATCGCCGGATGCCGCGGCTGTCCCGAAGGCTCCGCCGCCACCGAGAAGAGCAGGAACTGCGCCTCCGGCAGCACCGCCATCCAGGCGAGCTGCGGCAGTATGGACTCCGCGAATTCGGAGCCGTCGAATGTCGCCATGATCTTCATTGTGTCTCCTGAGAGCGCCGCGGGCAGCCTGGCCAAACTCGTATAACGGACACAATATCGATCCCGGAGGGCCCTCCGCTGCCGCCGATCGGCCCGAATTCCGGCGGCAGTCGGCACGAGATCGGGCGCGCTTGCGCCGTGGCGCCCAACTCGGGACGTTCGGACGCGCCAGGGGGACATTCGGCCCTGCTGCCTCCCCGTCCCCTCGCTATAGTTGCACCGGCGGCACGGGTCCGCCGCAGTTGGAGGAGTGACCATTGAATACGAAGCGAAACTGGATCATCGGATCGTGGCTGGTGATGCTGCTCGGCGCCGGGTTGATCGCCGCCATGGCGTGCAAGGGGCCGGGCGGTACAGCCCATGCCTCGACGCAACTGTTCGGCCCGAAGGAGGCCGACGTCACCATCGAGGACGGCATGAAGACCGTCCACCTCACGAGTTCGAAGTTCCTCTGGCAGTTCCGCGACGACCAGGCGCCCGTGGAGGTCTGGGGCTACAACAACCAGATCCCCGGCCCGACGCTGCGCTTCAGGGCCGGCGACAAGATCCGCATCTACTACCAGAACAACCTCGATGAGGCGTCGAGCGTCCACTGGCACGGGCTGATCGTCCCGAACTCCATGGACGGCGTTGCGCTGCTCACGCAGCCGCCGGTCATGCCGGGCGAGACCTTCGTCTACGAGTTCAAGATCCCGAACACGCCCGGCACGTTCATGTACCACGCCCACATGGACGACATGCAGCAGGTCGCCATGGGCCTCAGTGGCGCCTTCATCGTCGAGCCCCGCGACGGCCCGGGCGGGCGCTACAACCAGGACCACATCGTGCTGCTGAACAACATCCAGGGGCACTACCTGGTCAACGGCAAGGAGTTCCCGAACATCGACCCCTGGCTCGTCAAGAAGGGCGACCTGCTCCGCGTGCGCATGATCAACATCAGCCCTATCGAGCTGCACCCGATGCATTTCCACGGCCACTTCACCAAGGAGATCGCCCGCGACGGCACCGACGTGGGCGGCTCCAGCAAGGCGGGGCTCGTCGAGAACACGGTGCTGATGGCGCCCGGACAGACGACCGACGTCGAGGTGCGGATGAACGCGCCAGGCAAGGGGGCGTGGATCTTCCACTGTCATGTGCTCTCGCACGTCATGGGCCCGAACGGCAAGTCGCTGAAGCTCGCTGAAGCCAACGGCGGCATGGTGATCCCGGTCGTCTACACCGATAGCGAGAACATCGCCGACCTCTCGAAGGCGCTCCAACAGGCGATCGCCGACATCCAGCCGGGCGCCGGCGGCACGACGGGCGGCACGATCGCCCCGGTAGCCGACGCTGCGCACGTCCACTAGAGCGAAGGAAGAGGGAGCATGAACCGCAGACTTGTAGTGACACTATCCGTCGGGATGATCGCCCTCGCCTCGCTGGCGGCGGGCTGTTCCAGCGGCACCGAGGCCGACCCGACGCCGGTCAAGACGTTCAAGATCACGCCCGCATCGGGCACACGCACGCCGGCGGCGACATCTCGCGCCGCGACCGCGACGACAGCCGCGGGCGCGACGCCCACCACCGGCGCCGGCGCCGAGACGAAGCTCGAGCTCGTCGAGTCGAACATCGCGTTCGACAAGACGGAACTGACGGCGTCGCCCGGCGCCGTGACGATTCACGTCAACAACAAGGACGGGGGCATCCCCCACAACCTCCACGTGTTCAAGGGCACGAACGCGTCCGGCGAGAGCGTCGACACCACAACGATCGAGGCGGGGCCGGGGGAGCAGGAGTTGAAGCTGACGCTGGAGGCCGGCACCTACTTCTACCAGTGCGACGTGCACCCGCCCACGATGAGCGGCAAGCTCACCGTGAAGTAGCCGCCGCGGCGCCCGCCCCGCATACTGGCACCCGCATGCAGCGGCCCGGTCCGAAAGGCCGGGCCGCTGTCTATCCCGGCACCTGAGCGGGCGTCACGCTACGGCCCATGCTGCGCGATCAGCGAGATCCTGCTACTGTCGTGGAGCGATCCGCGCCAGCAGGAGGCACGATCTTGAGCAGCGACCTCGCAGCGACCCCCACGCCGCCGCCGCGCCCCAAGAACGCCATCGTCATCCTGCTCGACAGCCTCAACCGGCACATGCTGGGCGCCTACGGCGGCCGCGAGTTCGCCACGCCCAACCTCGACCGCTTCGCGGCCCGCTCGCTGCGCTTCGAGAAGCACTACACCGGCTCGCTGCCCTGCATCCCGGCGCGGCACGACCTGCTGTGCGGTGCGCTGGACTTCCTCTGGAAGCCGTGGGGCTCGATCGAAGTCTGGGAGCACTCCATCACGGCGCATCTGCGCGCAGCCGGCGTCACCTCGATGCTGATCTCCGACCACCCGCATCTCTTCGAGACGGGCGGCGAGAACTTCCACACCGACTTCAACGCCTGGGACTACCAGCGCGGCGGCGAGAGCGACCCGTGGAAGACCCGGCCCGACCCCAGCGGCCTCGGCGCGCCGCTGATCTCGCAGCCGGGCCGCGAGCCGTACGAGCGCTCCCGCACGTACTTTCGCGGCGAAGACGACTTCCCGGGGCCGCGCACCATGGCCGCCGCCGCGTCCTGGATCGAGGACAACGCCGGCTTCCACGACCGCTTCTTCCTGTTCGTCGACGAGTTCGACCCGCACGAGCCATTCGACACGCCTGAGCCCTATGCGTCGATGTACGACGACACGTGGCAGGGGCCGCACCTGATCTGGCCGCCGTACGTCACGGCCGCGCTCCAGCGCGGCGTGCTCACCGAGCGTCAGGCGCACCAGATCCGTGCCTCCTACGGCGGCAAGCTCACCATGATCGACCGCTGGTTCGGCCGCATCGTCGGCGCCATCGACCGCAAGGGGCTCTGGGCCGATACGG
>Ga0315281_10000706_pt1 | contig 47460 bp, 49 predicted proteins | sample YL17G07_0_MG_FD_204540 | JGI IMG/M metagenome (GOLD analysis project Ga0315281, IMG submission 204540) | Sediment microbial communities from Yellowstone Lake, YNP, Wyoming, USA - YL17G07_0 | ecosystem: Environmental > Aquatic > Freshwater > Lake > Sediment | place: USA: Wyoming | collected...
CCGCCGGACGAACTGACGCTGTCGCGCGCGAAGCAAACGACAGTGAGCGGCTGGAAACGGCCCGTCAAGGTAAAAGAATAGGCATTTCATAAAGGGATTCTGGCCATGTGTGGAATAGTGGGCGCGGTTGCGCAGCGCAATGTCGTGCCGATCCTGTTGGAGGGGCTGCGGCGTCTGGAGTACCGCGGCTACGATTCGGCCGGTCTTGCCACTCTGGACGGCGGCTTGCAGCGGGCGCGCAGCACCGGGCGCGTGGCGGCGCTGGCGGAGCAGGTGAAAAGCCGCAAGCTGCACGGGCACATCGGCATCGCCCACACGCGCTGGGCCACCCACGGCGCGCCCACCGAGGACAACGCGCATCCCCACGTCAGCCACGATACGCTGGCCGTGGTGCACAACGGCATTATCGAGAACCACGAGGCGTTGCGCCTGCGCCTGCGCGGGCTGGGCTACGTCTTTACCTCCGAGACCGACACCGAAGTCATCGTGCACCTGATACATCATTACTACAAGACCGAACGCGACCTGCTGGCGGCAACGCGGCTCGCCGTGGCGGAGTTGCGGGGCGCCTACGCCATCGGTGTGATCAGCGCCGAGGCGCCCAATCGGCTGGTGTGCGCGCGCCAAGGCAGCCCGCTGCTGCTGGGGCTGGGCATAGAGGAAAACTTCATCGCTTCGGATGCATCGGCGCTGTTACCGGTGACGCAGAGGATGGTGTATCTGGAAGAGGGCGACATTGCCGACATCGGGCTGGTGGACATTCGCGTATACGACCGCGACGGCAACCGCGTGGAGCGCGAGGCGCATGTCAGCGAACTGAGCGCCGAAATGGCGGAGCTTGGCGCCTACCGGCACTTCATGCAGAAGGAAATCCACGAACAGCCAAGGGCGCTGGCCGACACGCTGCAAGCCGTGCTGGCGCACGATAGTCTAACGCCGGAGATTTTCGGCGCGCAGGCCGAGGCCGTGCTGGGCAGTGTCGAAGCGGTCACCATGCTTGCCTGTGGCACCAGCTACCACGCCGCGAAGGTCGCTTGCGCCTGGATCGAGTCGCTGGCCGGCATTCCTTGCGTCGCAGAAGTGGCGAGCGAATACCGCTACCGCGATAGCGTCCCCAACCCGCGCTCGCTCGTCGTCACCATCTCCCAGTCCGGCGAAACGGCAGACACGCTGGCTGCGCTGCAGCATGCCAAGGCCCTCGGCCACAGCCACACGCTGACCATCTGCAACGTCCCGGAAAGCGCGCTGGTGAGGCAGTCGGGACTCAGCTTCATGACCCGCGCCGGCCCGGAAATCGGTGTTGCGTCCACCAAGGCTTTCACCACCCAGTTGGCGGGGCTGTTCCTGCTCGCGCTGGTTGTTGCGAAACTGCGCGGCCGCCTTTCCGCCGAGCAGGAAAGCGCGCATCTGGCGGACTTGCGGCAGTTGCCCGGCAAGGTGCAGCACGTTCTCGCGCTGGAGCCGCAAGTGGCGCAGTGGGCGGAGTTGTTCGCCGACAAGCAGCATGCCCTGTTCCTGGGGCGCGGCCAGCACTACCCGATCGCCATGGAAGGCGCGCTCAAGCTGAAGGAGATTTCCTACATCCATGCCGAGGCCTATCCCGCCGGTGAGCTGAAGCACGGGCCGCTGGCGCTGGTCGACAAGGAAATGCCGGTGGTGGCGATAGCGCCCAACGATGCGCTGCTGGAAAAGCTCAAGTCCAACCTGCATGAAGTACGCGCCCGCGGCGGCGAGCTGTATGTGTTTGCCGATCAGGAGACCCACTTCGGCGACGAGCCGGGCGTGCATGTCATCAAACTGACCGATCACGCCGGGCTGCTGAGCCCGATTCTGCACACCATTCCGCTGCAGATGCTGGCCTACCACGCGGCGTTGCAGAAAGGGACCGACGTCGACAAGCCGCGCAATCTGGCAAAGTCGGTCACGGTGGAGTAGCGCTTGGCGGTTATCGCTGTCTTCAATCAAAAAGGTGGCGTCGGCAAGACCACAACCTGCCTGAATGTGGCTGCATCGCTGGCGCTCTTGGGCAGAAACCCGCTGGCCATCGACCTCGATCCGCAGGCCCACCTCACCCTTGCCAGTGGCCTCAAGCTGGCGAGCGCCGCCGAGAGCATTGCCGCTTTCTACCGCGACGACAAGCCGCTGCACGAGCTGGTGCGCCACCTGCCCTCCGGGGTGCGCCTGATCCCCTCGCACCCGGAACTGTCCAAGATCGATGCACTGTATGGCAAGAGCACTGCCATCACCACGCGCCTCAAACTGGGGCTGGAACAACGCCTGGCGTGGGAGGAGGCACCGGTGCTCATCGACTGCTGTCCGATGCTGGGGGTGCTGTCGCTCAATGCGGTGTTTGCCGCCGACCGGGTGCTGGTGCCGGTGTCGGCAGACTTTCTTTCTTTGCAGGGGCTGTACCGGCTGGATGCTGCGTTGCGTGTGTTGGAAGGCCCGCTGCAGCGCAAGATCGAGCGCAAGGCGGTGCTGACGCGCTTCGACGCCAGGAGGAAGCTGTCCTACGAGATTTTCGAGCGCCTCAAGGACCTGCTCGGGCCGGATCTCTGCGACACGCGGATTTCGGAGAACGTGAGCCTTGCCGAAAGCCCCGCCCACGGCAAGGATGTGTTTGCTTACGCCCCCCACAGCCCTGGCGCCCGCGATTACGGCAACCTGACCGTGGAATTGCTCAGCAAGGGCTTCTTCGAATAGCGTTGTTCCACGTGGAACAACGCGCTCAAATCGGACAGGTCATTTCGCCAAGCCGCTCGCTCAGCTTCATGTTCTCGCGGTAGTCCACCGGGCAGTCGATGATGCTCACCGTGTCGTCGGCAAGCGCCTGGCGCAGCGTCGGGAGCAGGTCTTCGGCGGCGGTGATGCGATAACCCCTGGCACCGAACGACTCGGCATATTTGACGAAGTCGGGATTGTCGAATTTGACGTGCGAGGCGCGCCCGTAGTGGATATGCTGCTTCCACTCGATGAGGCCGTAGCCCCCGTCGTTCCAGATCAGGATCACCAGCGGCGCATGCACGCGCAGCGCGGTTTCGATTTCCTGGGAATTCATGAGAAAGCCGGCATCTCCCGTCACCGCGACGACCTTGCGCTGCGGGAAGTTGAGCTTGGCCGCGACCGCACCCGGCACGGCGATGCCCATGCTGGCGAAGCCATTGGAAATGATGCAGGTGTTCGGCTGCTCGCAGGGGAACATGCGAGCCATCCACATCTTGTGCGCGCCGACGTCGCAGATGACGATGTCGTCGTCCGCGAGGGCGCGGCGCAAATCGGCCACAATGCGCTGCGGCTTGAGCGGAAAACCGGGGTCGGCATCGTCCGTGTGCAGTTCACGCAGGATGGCGGTGCGCAGTGATTCGTAGTGGCGCTGCGGGTGCGCCGGCAGCAGGCGCGCCAGGTCGCGCAGGATGATCTCGAAGTCGCCGGTGGCACCGTCGGTGATGACGTAGTGCGCATCGACTTCCGCGGGGGCGCTGTCGATATGGATGATCTTGCGGTCGCGCGTCTTGTGCCACAGTTTCGGCGGATATTCCACCAGGTCGTAGCCGATGCAAATGATCACGTCGGCGCGGTCGAAGCCGCACGAAACGTAGTCATGGGCCTGCAATCCCACGGTGCCGAGACACAGGGGGTGCGAGTTTGGCATTGCTCCCTTGGCCATGAAGGTTGTCGTGACGGGTATGTTGAGTGCTTCGGCGAATTCAACCAGCGCCGCGCATTTGCCGGAGCGGATCAGGCCGTTCCCGGCCAGTATGATGGGAAACTGGGCGCCGGCGATGACTTCCGCGACCGCGCGCACGCGGTAGTCGGCGGGGTAGGGCAGGCTGACCGCCACGACCGGCAGGGGCCCGCCTTCGATGTCGATGGCGGCAAGGTTCTCGGGGAATTCGATGAATGCGGCGCCGGGTTTGCCGGTTTGCGCCACCTTGAAAGCCTTGCGCACAACCTCGGGAATGATTTCGGGGTTTAGAATCGGCGCGGCGTACTTGGTAATGGGCTCGAACAGGCTGACCAGATTCAGCACCTGATGCGACTCCTTGTGCAGGCGGTTGGTCGCAGCCTGGCCCGCAATCGCCACCAGCGGCGCGTGATCCATGTTGGCGTCGGCGACGCCGGTAACCAGATTGGTGGCGCCCGGCCCGAGCGTGGAGAGGCATACCCCGGCCCGCCCGGTGAGCCGGCCTTCCACGTCCGCCATGAAGGCCGCGCCCTGCTCGTGGCGGGTGGTGATGAAGCGGATGGGAGAGTCAAGCAGCGCATCCATGATGGCGAGGGTTTCCTCGCCGGGGATGCCGTAGATGAACCTGACGCCTTCGTTCTCCAGGCACTTGACCAGCAGCGCCGCAGCTTTCATCGGCTATTTCGCGAAGCCGCAAAACACGTCGCGCATCATGCTGATCAGCTTCAGCGTGCGCGTGTCGCCGACGCGGTAGTAAACGCGGTTGGCGTCCTTGCGCGTGCGCAGCACGCCTTTGTCGCGCAGGATGGCGAGGTGCTGCGAGATGTTGCTCTGCGAGGTGCCGACGCTTTCGACGATCTCCTGCACGCTGACTTCGCGGTCGCCAAGCACGCACAGGATTTTCAGGCGCAGTGGGTGAGACATGGCTTTCATGGCACGCGAGGCCTGCTCGATGTGCTCGTCCTTGTCTATCAGTTCAACCCGGTCAAGACTCATCATTGTTTCATCCTTCGGGGGTAGCGTTGCATAACGGGGTGTGACTCGGTCAGGCGTGCCGGAGAAACGCCCCGGTGCCGCGGACGCGCCAATTCGGTATAATACCGAGTGCGATTGGGAAAGTATTAAAATATTATAAAATAATACAACATTCACTTACTGGACTAAAGAACAACTTGAGCATGAAGGCTACACGGGTATTACTCATCATACTTGACGGCTTCGGGTGCCGCCACGAGGGGCCGGACAACGCCATCTCGCGCGCGCGCAAGCCCATCTGGGACACGCTGTGGAAAACCTGCCCGCACACCCTGATCCAGGCCTCGGAGGCCGCAGTGGGCCTGCCTTCCGGGCAAATGGGAAATTCCGAGGTGGGGCATCTGAACATCGGCGCCGGACGCGTCGTTTACCAGGAGTTCACGCGCATCGACCGCGCCATACACGAAGGCCATTTCTTTACCAACCCGGCGCTGAAGAGCGCCGTCGACGCGGCCAAGAGCCATGACAAGGCGTTGCATATCCTCGGGCTGCTCTCCGACGGCGGCGTACACAGCCACGAATCGCATATCCATGCCATGCTCGAAATGGCGGCGCGGGAAGGTGTCAACAGGACGTATCTGCACATGTTCCTGGATGGCCGCGACACGCCGCCCAAGAGCGCCGAAGTATTTTTGCGCAGGCTGCAGGAGAAATGCGAACAGTTCAACACCGGGCGCATCGCTTCCATCATCGGCCGCTACTATCCCATGGACAGGGACCACCGCTGGCAGCGCGTCAAGTCGGCATACGACCTGCTGACCCAGGGCAAGGCCGACTATCAGGCCGAGACCGCGATCGAGGGCCTGAACATGGCCTATGCCCGCGGCGAGAGCGACGAGTTCGTCAAGGCCACCGCGATTGTTCCACGTGGAACACAGCCGGTGCGCATGGAGGACGGCGACGTCATCGTCATGATGAATTTCCGCTCCGACCGCGCACGCGAGATCACACGCCCCTTCATCGAGCCGGAGTTCAACGAATTCGAGCGCGAGCATGCGCCGAAGCTCGGAGCCTACTGCACGCTGACCGGCTACAGCGACGAGTTCGATGTGCCGGTGGCTTTTCCGCCGAAGCGCATCAGGAACAGCTTTGGCGAATACATCGCGCAGCTCGGCCTGAAGCAGTTGCGCATCGCCGAAACCGAGAAGTATCCGCATGTCACTTTTTTCTTCAACGGCGGGGAAGAGATCGCCTATCCGGGCGAGGATCGCATCATGGTGCCGTCGCCGGACGTGGCCACCTACGACCTCAAGCCGGAAATGAGTGCGTTCGAGGTTACCGACAAGCTGGTCGCCGCGATTCAAGGCCGCACCTACGATGCGATTATCTGCAACTACGCCAATGCCGACATGGTCGGCCACACAGGCAATCTGGAGGCCGCCACCAAAGCCATCGAAGTCCTTGACGAGTGCGTGGGCCGGGTGGTTGCAGCCATGCGCGAAGCGGGCGGAGAGGTGTTGATCACCGCCGACCACGGCAACGCGGAGATGATGCGCGATGCCTCGACCGAGCAGGCTCACACCGCGCACACCCTGAATCTGGTGCCGTTGCTGTATGTGGGCCGCAGGCACGCGCACTTGGCCGGGACCGGCGCCCTTGAGGACGTTGCCCCCACCCTGCTCAGGCTGATGGGGTTGCAACCGCCAGCGGAAATGACCGGAAGGTCCCTGGTCGAGTTCGAGTAATCGCCGTGCCCAAGCGAAGCCGGTCGATACCGGTGCGCGTCTGCTTGGCGCTCGCCGTATTCGGCATGCTGTCGCAAACCACGGTGCTGGCGGCGCCACGCGCCGAGCTTCAGGAACTCCGCGGGCGCATCGAAAAGCTGCAGAAGGAGCTGGAGGGCGCGGAGGAATTCAAGACCGAAGCGGCCGATGCGCTGAAGGCATCGGAGCGCGCCATCAGCGACAGCAATCGCCAGTTGTACGAACTGGCCCGCCAGCAGCAGCAGACCGCCGACACTCTGGGCAAGCTCCGCCAGCAGAGCGCGACGGCGCAGCAGCGCATTGGTGCCGAGCAGGAGCTGCTTTCCGACCTGCTGTATCGGCAATATCTCGGCGGGCAGCACGATTACCTCACCTTGTTGCTCAACCGGCGCGATCCCGGCCAGCTGGCGCGCGAGCTGCACTACTACGGCTACATCTCGCGCGCCCGCGCCGACGTCATACGCAGCCTTCGGCAGGGTTTGAGCGAGCTTGAGGAAGTGCAGCGCGAGCAGCGCGAGAAGGCGGCGGAGTTGGCGCGCATTGAGGCCGAACAGGTGCGGCAAAAGCGCCAGTTACAGGCGCAGCACGCTCTCCACCGCGGCGTGTTGGCCAAGGTCTCGGCGCAGATCCGCACGCAGCGCAAGCAAATCGGCAGCCTGCAGCGTGATGAAAAGCGCCTCACCCGCTTGGTGCAGCGCCTTGGCAAGCTGGTTGCGCGCAAGCCCCGTGCGGCGAGTCCGGGCAAGCCCGTGCAGCCGGACATTTCCGCGGCGGTCGGAACCTTCCAGCGGCTGAAGGGCAAGCTCGCCTGGCCCGTGCGCGGCGAGCTTGCCTACCGTTTCGGCAGCGCGCGCCAGGATACCGGTATGGTGTGGAAGGGCGTGTTCATCCGCGCGCGCGGCGGTCAGGAAGTGAAAACCGTGGCGGGCGGGCGGGTGGTGTTCGCCGATTGGCTGCGCGGATTCGGCAACCTGATCATCGTCGACCACGATGACGGCTTCATGAGTCTGTACGGCAACAACGAGTCGCTGTACCGGCGCGTGGGCGATGCGGTCGGCCCTGGCGACGCCATCGCCACGGTGGGAAATAGCGGCGGCAACGCCGATTCCGGTTTATACTTCGAACTGCGCTATCAGAGCCGGCCATTCGACCCGATGGGCTGGGTAGGCTTGAAATAGCGCGCTGACCAACCCATCTGAAAAGCTACGGTACAAAGCCGGCGACGGAACATGGAGAATTTAAGAATGCGCGGTAAATTTCAACAATTCAGCCTGATCGGATTGGGCGCTCTGCTCGGCATCATGCTGAGCCTGAATTACTCGGCGGTGGCCGACAAGGACGCCGCCACGCCTCTGCCGATCGACGAGTTGCGCGCGTTCACGGAAGTGTTCGGCAAGATCAAGAGCGACTATGTGGAACCGGTGGAAGACAGGAAGCTCATCACCGAAGCCATCAACGGCATGCTTTCCGGGCTCGACCCCCATTCCGCCTATCTGGACGTCGACGCGTTCAAGGACCTGCAGGTCGGCACCCAGGGCGAGTTCGGCGGCCTCGGCATCGAGGTTGGCATGGAGGATGGATTCGTGAAGGTGGTTTCGCCCATCGAGGACACGCCCGCATACCGCGCCGGAATCAAGGCCGGCGACCTCATCATCAAGCTCGACGACACGCCGATCCGCGGCATGAGCCTCAACGATGCGGTCAAGCGCATGCGCGGCAAGCCCAACACCCCGATCATCCTCACCGTGCTGCGCAAGGGCGAGCCCAAGCCGCTGGTCGTCACCCTTACGCGCGCCGTGATCCAGGTCAAGAGCGTCAAATCCAAGCTGGTGGACCCGGACTATGGTTATTTCCGCGTTACCCAGTTCCAGGAACACACCGGCGAAGACCTGACCAAGGCGATCGAGGCCTTGTACAAGCAGAACAAGAGCCCGCTCAAGGGCATCGTGCTTGACCTGCGCAACGACCCGGGCGGTTTGCTCAACGGTGCCGTGTCCGTGTCATCCGCGTTCCTGCCGGCCAATGCGCTGGTGGTGTACACCGACGGGCGCACCGAGGACGCAAAAATGCGCCTCACCGCCAGCAAGGAGCACTACCTGCGCGGCTCCCAGGAAGACTATCTCAAGCGTCTGCCTGCGGGCATCAAGACGGTTCCCATGGCGGTGCTGGTCAACGGCGGCTCTGCTTCCGCCTCGGAAATCGTGGCGGGCGCCTTGCAGGACCACAAGCGGGCCATCGTCATGGGCACGCAGTCGTTCGGCAAGGGCTCGGTGCAAACCATACTGCCGCTGGGCAACGGCACGGCCATCAAGCTGACCACCGCGCGCTACTTTACCCCCAACGGCCGCTCCATCCAGGCCAAGGGCATTACTCCCGACATCGTGGTGGAGGACGCCACGCTGAGCAGCACGAGCGCAGGCGAACCCGGCCTCAACGTGCGCGAAGCGGACCTGCAACGCCATTTGTCCAATGGGCAGAAGGACGAGAAGCCTGACGCCGCGCCGGCAAAGGCTCCCGCTCCCGCCCCCGCGGACAAGGGCGTCAAGGCCGACAAGCTGGACCCCGGCGAGGTGGTTTCCAAGAACGACTACCAGTTGAACCAGGCGCTCAACCTGCTCAAGGGCCTGCAGATACTGCAAGCCAAATAGGAGCCGGGGCCCACGTGGGCTCCGGTTTCCCCTCCCTCCTGTATAGGCTATACTGGCTCGAACTCTGGCCGGGATGCTGCCAGCTGTTGCAATCTCGGGAGGTCCGTCATGCTGCCGGTCGACTTGACCAAGACGCGGGAAATCTGCTTTTCCTGCCTGCCTCCGGGGCAGGCGGCCCAGGCCCGGCAGTTGCTGGGCGGCATCGACCACTTGCAAGTGCAGGCTTCCCCCCGCAAGAATTGCATACTGGTCACCTACAACATCGCGCAAGTCACCCTGGAAGACCTTGAAAACGCCCTCGGCGCTCAGGGCTTTCACCTCGAAAACTCCCTGCTGACCAAGGTCGTGCGCGCCCTGGTTCACTACTCGGAGCGTGTGCAGCGGGAAAACCTGGAAGAACCGGAACTGCTGCGCAAATCGCAGCAGATCTTCGCCCAGGCATACGGCCACCACCCCCATGGCGACCACGACGACACACCGGCCGAATGGCGGGAATACCGTTAATTAAAGTGCTGAGTGCGGCAATCGGGACTTGAACGACGTGAACGACAACCAACTTCTCCGCTACAGCCGCCACATCCTGTTGCCCCAAATCGGCGTCGAAGGGCAGGACGCGCTGCTGCGCTCGCACGCCCTGATCATAGGCGCCGGGGGGCTGGGTTCGCCCGTTGCCCTCTATCTTGCCGCCAGCGGCGTGGGCAGGCTCACCATCTGCGACGGCGACGTGGTGGATCTGACCAACCTGCAGCGCCAGATCGTGCACCAGACCGCTTCCATCGGGCTCAACAAGGCGGTCTCGGCGCAGAGCACCCTGTCCACGATCAACCCGGAGGTCAGTGTCGTGGCGATACCACAGCGGGTGGAGGGCGATGCCCTGTTGGCGCTGGTGGCGCAAGCGGATGTCGTCATCGATGCCAGCGACAACTTCGCTACCCGGCATGCCATCAACCGCGCCTGTGTAGCCTTCAAAAAACCTCTGGTATCCGGCGCCGCAGTGCGTTTCGACGGGCAAGTCACGGTATTCGATTTGCGCCACGACGGCAGTCCCTGCTACCACTGCCTGTTTCCGGAACACGGCGAGTCGGAGGATGTGCGTTGCGCGGTGATGGGGGTGTTCGCGCCCCTGGTGGGGGTGATAGGTTCGGTGCAGGCGGCCGAGGCGCTGAAGCTCCTCGCGGGCATCGGCCAGGCGTTGAACGGCCGGCTGCTGCTGCTCGACGGCCTGGCGATGGAGTGGCGTTCGGTCAGGCTGAGCAAAGACCCGGCCTGCGCGGTGTGCGGCGCCTAGCCGGCCAGCAGACCCCGCCACTGCGCGGCCCAGAACTCCATAGGCTGACGCTTGAAACCGCTCTTGGCAAACTGGTGCCAGCGGCCGATGACGAAGCTCATCATCAGGTTGGCTTGGGCACCGGTGTCCACATCGTCAGGGATTTCATGCTGGCTTGCGGCGATGCGCAGGCTCTGGCGCAGCGTGGCTTCGATGCGGTCGTGCAACTGATTGATGCGTGCCTGCAGCCTCTCGTCCTCGTTCACCAGCGCGTCCCCGATCAACACCCGCGTCATGCCCGCATTCTTCTGCGCGAAACCGAGCAGCATGGACAGGATGGCTTCCAGCTGCCGGGCACCGCTCTGCTCGTCCGTGGTGATGCGGTTGATCAGGCCGAACAGGGTCTGCTCGACGAACTCGATGAGGCCCTCGAACATTTGCGCCTTGCTGGCGAAATGGCGGTACAGCGCGGCTTCGGACACATCCAGTTTGGCCGCCAGGGAGGCGGTGGTTATTTTTTCGCTCTGCGGCCTCTGCAACATTTCGGCCAGGGTTTGCAGGATTTGCAGCTTTCTTTCACCGGGTTTCGCGGCCATCGGTTTTCCCTTTGATTTACGTTGATAGTCACAATTGTTCGAGCCGTCGCGGCAGTTGCAGCACGGATTTTACGCATACACCACAGCGGGCCAGGTCGAATGGGTTTACAGATCAGGCGCGCTTGATCAGGGTACCGACGCCTTCCTTGGTGAGAATTTCCAGCAGCAGCGCGTGCTCCACCCGGCCGTCGATGATGTGCGCCGCCTTGACGCCGTTCTTGACCGCCTCCAGGGCGCAGTCGACCTTGGGCAGCATGCCGCCGGAGATGGTGCCGTCGGCGATCAGCCCGTCCACGATGGCAGCGGTCAGGCCGGTGAGCAGGCCGCCCTGCTTGTCGAGCACGCCGGTGGTGTTGGTGAGCAGGATCAGCTTCTCGGCTTTCAGCGTCTCGGCCAGCTTGCCCGCCACCAGATCGGCGTTGATGTTGTAGGCTTCGCCCTCGTCGCCGATGCCGACCGGCGCGATGACCGGGATGAAATCGCGCGAATCAAGCAGCGTCACCAGCTCCGGGTCTATGCCGACCACTTCGCCCACCAGCCCGATGTCCAGCCATTCGCCGGGCTTGGCGGCGTCCTTCAGCATGAGTTTTTTGGCGCGTATCATCCCCCCATCCTTGCCGGTTAGGCCGACGGCCTTGCCGCCGTTCTGGTTGATGAGGTTGACGATTTCCTTGTTGACCAGCCCGCCCAGCACCATTTCCACGATGTCCATGGTCTCGCGGTCGGTCACGCGCATGCCCTGGATGAACTCGCTCTGCTTGCCCACCCGCTTCAGCATCTCGCCGATCTGCGGCCCGCCGCCATGCACGATCACCGGGTTCATCCCGACCAGCTTGAGCAGCACCACATCGCGCGCGAAGCCCTGCTTCAGCGCCTCGTCGGTCATCGCGTTGCCGCCGTACTTGATCACGATGGTCTTGTCGAAAAAGCGCTGAATGTAAGGCAGCGCCTCGGACAGCACCCTGGCTTTCTCGGCCGCGCTGGAAGGGTTGATCGACATGGCTTACCTTTCGTGATGGAGGGGTGGGCGGACGCGCTGGATTGCGCATTTTACAACAGTAGCCCAAGAACAATAAAGGCGGCCCTTGGGGGCCGCCCTTGGTTGCGTGGGTCTTCGTTTGTCGGCATTGTCGCCCGTCCGAAAATCTGGCTCTTCGACGGCGTCAACGCTGCGCGTCCGACTCCACGCGCTTGTTATGCCTTGGTGTGAATGTCTTTGTGTATTGAAATAATCTGTTCAACATACGGCAAACACTTCTCAGTGAAGAACTCCCTGGACCGATTAATACGATAGGGATCGAGCAACTTGTGAATGGACTGCTCAAGCTCGTAGTAGTTTTTTGTTTCGAACTCTTTGATTACTCGAAACCGGAACGGAACTCCTGTTGTGTAAAGCCGGTTGATTCGGCTATCGACAGTTCCGGTGGTGATTCCAATCTTTACGATCTCTTCACCGCTCTTTGTATAAAGGTTGGTTCCGAGTACATATAGGGTTCCAACACCGGCTTCGAGCCTCTCAAGATTCTCGGTGTCTATCTCCTCATCTGGGACGCTGATATCGTCACTTACCCCAGGTGCCAAAGTAAGTCTGATGGGCTTTTGCGTCTTATCGACAAATATTTGTCCACCGGTGCGGGATGCAACGTAGATCTGAGCCAAGAGTGCATGGTCAAGGTCTTTGTAGTGTCCCTTCTCGACATTCCGACGGTGGGATTCCGTGCCGTAGAAATCCGGATAGTTCGCCTTTACGGTCTCGCGTATCTGCTGTGGTGTCATGCCTTTCGGATGACTCCGCAGAATTTGCCTGATGAGGTCAACAAAGCTCAAACGCCGCTCCTTATTCGCAAGGCATAACTTTGTTTTCGGGAGCAGTTTTGCGCCCTGACTCCGATGCCTGCTCCCAAACTCGGCGTGGTGACCCGCGCTGAAACCCGCTTGCCAGGTCGGGTTCCGATGTGCGCGTACCGTTTCTATAGGGCATTAACTTTTCGGTGAAAAGCGGCACATCCAATTTCACGTTGACAGCATACATCAAGCTCGCCTGACCGGCTGCTTTGGGTGACTTCCTTCACTGACCGCTTTCGGCATCACGGCTGCAGAAGACAACCTCAGCCCGTGTGGGCCGGAGGGCGCATCCCACAACGAACGCATGTGCCGTCATTCTGCCAGCAACGGCCCAAAATAAAGGCGGCCGCAAGGGCCGCCTCATGAGGTTGCGCCGCGATGCCGCTTACTCGATCGCCAGTTTCCTGCCGGCGCTTGATCCTTTTTTCGGTAGCGTCAGTTCCAGCACGCCGTTGGCGTAGCGCGCTTGCGCTTCCGGCTCGTTGATGTCCTGCGCCAGGGTGAAAGTGCGCTCGGTCTTGCCGTAGTAGCGTTCGCAGCGCAGCAGTTTTTCGCCGGTTTTTCCCTCGGTCTTTTTCACTTCGGCGCTGATGGAGACGCGGTTGCCGTCGATGGACACGTGGATGTCCTCCTTGTTGACGCCGGGGATTTCCGCGTGCACGGTGTAGCTTCTGTCGCTCTCGGCGACGTCCACCTTGATCTGTACCTGCGGTTGCCGCTCAAGGGACATGGGCCGGACAAAAAAACCTTTGAACAAATCGTCGAACACGTCGTCCAATGCAAGGGGATCGTAACGGGTGATATTGGCCATGCTTTCCTCCATTCAGGGTAAACGGAAAAACCGCGGCCACTGTGGCCGCTGTTAGCTTATAGATAGCTCTTCGGTGTTGGATTTCAAGGGCTGTCTTGTCTTTCCGTCCCTGAGTGTTTACATTTGCCCCCTGGGCCGCCGCGTGGGCGGCACCTTTTCATTGATTTGTCAGGAGATATCGTATGAGCAGCAAGAAGACCGCATTGACCGTTGCCCTGGGTACCGCTTTTGCAGCATCGCTGGCCGGTGCGCCGGCAGCGAACGCAGCCGCCAACCCCTTCGCCATGCAGAGCCTGGAGCAGGGCTATATGGTCGCCGACGCCAGCGAGAAAGCCGATGCTGCACCCAAGGCCGAAGGCGAAGCCAAGATGAAAGACGGCAAGTGCAGCGGCGATAAGAAAATGAAAGATGGTAAGTGCAGCGGCGACAAGAAAGCCAAGTCCAGCAGCAAGAAGAAAATGAAAGACGGCAAGTGCGGCGAAGGCAAGTGCTCCAGCGGCAAGATGAAGGACGACAAGAGCAAGTCCGACGACGCCGCGAAGCCCGAAGCCAAGCCGATGTAATGTTGGACGGCCCGCTGTCATGAACCCCTGGGGCATCCATGGCGCGGGCCTGGGCCTGAAGCGGGAGTTGCTTGCTCCCCTCAGGCGCCAGGTGCCGGAAGCCATCGATTTTTTCGAGATCGCGCCGGAGAACTGGATCGACGTGGGTGGCGCATCGAGCAAGGATTTGCGCTGGTTCACCGAGCACTATCCGTTCGCCTGCCACGGCCTTTCCTTGTCGCTCGGCGGACCGGCTGCGCTGGACGAGGTTTTTCTCAAGCGCGTCAAGACGTTTCTGGAACAGCACCGGATTGCCCTCTACACCGAGCATCTGAGCTATTGCGGCGACGACGGGCAACTCTACAACCTGCTGCCCATCCCCTTTACCGAAGAGGCGGTGAAATACGTAGCCGCACGCATTCGCCGCACTCAGGACATCCTGGAGCGCAAAATCGCGGTGGAAAACGCTTCCTATTACGTGGCGGCGCCGGTGTCCGAGATGAGCGAACTGGCGTTCGTCCGCGCCGTGCTTGAGGAAGCCGACTGCCTGCTGCACCTGGACGTGAACAACGTCTACGTCAACAGCGTCAACCACGGCTACGACCCGGTCGAGTTCCTGCATGCCCTACCCGGCGAGCGCATCGTCTACATCCATATCGCCGGACACTATCGCGAGGCGGAGGATCTGATCGTGGATACGCATGCCGCGGACGTGATCGACCCGGTGTGGGCGCTGCTGGACGAAACCTACAAGACTTTCGGCGTATCTCCCACGCTGCTGGAGCGGGATTTCAACATTCCGCCGTTGCGCGACCTGGCGCGGGAAGTGGCCCGGATTGCCAGCCTGCAAGGGGCATATCAGAACAAGCAGCGCGCCCGCCATGGCTGATCTGCCCGCATTCCAGCAATACCAGTACGCCTTCACCCGGCATATTCGCGACCCGAAGGCGCACCCGAGGCCGGCAGGCGCGCCGGAGCGGGGCATGAACGTCTACGCCGAGCTGGTGTACGACAACCTGGAGAGCTTTTTGCTCGCCTGTTTCCCGGTGCTGCGCAAGGTGCTGGGCAAGCGCAAGTGGGACCGCCTGGTGCGCGAGTTTTTTGCGCAGCATCAATGCCGCACGCCTTATTTCCGGCAGATCCCGGACGAATTCATCCAGTACTTGCAGGGGCGCGGGCGGCGTCCGGAAGATGCGCCGTTTCTGCTGCACCTTGCCCACTATGAGTGGATAGAGCTGGTGCTGTCCGTTTCCAACAAAGAGCCGGAGCCGGACGCCATCGATCCCGACGGCAACCTGTTGCAGGGCCGGCCGGCCCTGAATCCGGTGTCGGCGCTGCTGAGCTACCCCTATGCGGTGCAGCGCATCGGACCCAAGTACAAGCCCACCGAAGCGGAGCAGGAGCAGACGCATATCCTGGCGTTCCGCGACCTTGTGGACGAAGTGCGCTTCGTGGTGCTCAACCCGGTCGCGGCGCGCCTGGTGGAGTTGCTGCAAGCAGGTGGAGTCAGCGGCGTAGAGGCGCTGCAACGGATTGCCACCGAGCTGCGCCATCCTGACCCGCAAGCGGTGGTTGCCGGAGGGCTGGAGATTCTGGAGAACCTGCGCCGGGAGCAGGCGATTCTGGGCACTTTGCGCGCGAGCTAGTTCTCCAGGCGGTAGGCTATGGGTATATCCACCCACGCCACCAATGCTTCTCCGCCCCGGCGCGCCGGGACAAAACGCCACGCCTTTACCGCCTCCCGTGCGCCGCGATCCAGGATCTCGTAGCCGCTGCCGGATTTGACCTCCACCCGGCCGCTACTTCCGTTGGCGAGCACTTCCACCCGCAACAACACCCGTCCCTCCAGCCCCTGCCGGCGTGCCGCGAGGGGGTAGGGTGGGCGCGGGTTGTCCAGATAGGCGGCACGGTAGTCGGGTTCGCTGACAGGCTGCGCGGGCGGCGTTCTTGGCTCATGTCGCGGGGGCGGTGGCGCAACGGCGGCTTCGGGTGTTTCCAGCTGCGCGGCGGAAGCCAGGGGAGGCGATGCCTCGGCTGAGTGTGGAATGGCTATGGGCGCGGCTTCACGGGCTTGGGTGCTTAGTGCGGGCGCGGCGGCCGGCAAGTCCAGGCTCACCGTTTTCCTGGGCGGCGGCTGGGTGCGTTGCTCCCGGACGAACGGCACCGGTTGGGGCGCTGGAACGGCTGCCTGAAAGCTGACCTGCAGCACCTCCGGCGCCGAGGCAGAGGGTGCCGCCCCATGGAGCCCCGGCAGCCAGTGTAATGCTGCGGCGTGAACCACCACGGACAGGACGATGGTTACCGCCAGCAGCCTGCTCTGCCGCTGCGACAGCGGCAGGGGCTCAGCGCCGGCGATGTGCGGGGTCCACATGGTCCTGCACCCATTGTTCCACGTGAAACACATCCAGTTTGCCGCTGACGCCCTGGCTTTCGCCGCCCGCGGCGATGAACCAGGTGCGCGGCAATTCGCCATACCAGTTGCGGTCGATCTCGAAGCGCAGGCGCTCGCTGAATTCGTCGGCGAATACCCACGCCTCCGCACGCTGCAGGCCGTATTGCTTCAGGGTGGCGCTCAGTGCCGCCGTCTCGGCCGGGGTGTCGGTGGCGATCAGCACCACGTCCAGCGCCGGATGTTTCCTGACGAACCTGCCGAGCAGTTGAAGATCGTCGCGGCAGTGCACGCAGCTGAGCGACCAGGCGCCCAGGATGAAAGGCTTGCCCTGGCGGGCGGCCAGGATCTGTTTCATGCTGCCGGGAACGAAGGGTCTGAGCTCCGCGGCGAAGGACTCAGTCGAAGCCAGCAACAGCCAGCAGACGGCGAGCAACCGGAAACGGGCGACGCGACGCATGGCTAGTGCGCTTCCCCGGCCACGGGGATGAGTTGCAGGCCTTCCCGGACGGTATTCCACAACAGGTAGGTTTGGGTCTTGTCCGCGATCAGCAGCGGATGGTCGGAGCCGCCGGCCGAGGCCGCCAGCTTGCGCCGCGCCGACCAGGTTGCGCCGTCGTCGGCGGAGTCGATCGCGTGGATCACGCTGCGCTCCCCGTCGAACTCCTTCCAGGCGATGGTCACGCGCCCATGGGCCGCCAGCACATAGGGATGGGCCGGCTGTGCGCCGAGGTCGCCGAAGGCGAACGGGCTGGAAAAGCTCCCGCCCTGGCCGCCCCAACTGGCATGGAACAAGCCGCGCCTGGCCGGCGCGTTGTCGAACCACACCAGGTGGTAGACGCCGTCCGTGCCGATGGAAATCGAGGGGCCGTGGTGCGGGCAGGAATCGGTTTCCCAGCCATCGTAGGAAACGCGCACCGGCTCGGATTTGCCGTCCAGCCGTACCAGGGCGTGGTCGCGCACGTTCTTGCCGAAGATGTGGCGCCAGAATACGACCGGCACCCCGTCCCGGTCCATGTCCATCGCCACGCGGCAGCATTCGCAGGTGTTGTCCGCCAGCTTGAAGTTGGGGCGGAAGGTGGCGCCGCCGTCGTCGGAAACCGCGGCGTACAGCGCCGCTCCATTGTATGTGCTGCCCTGCTTCGTTGCGTCGCGCTTGTCCAGCCAGGCGAGATAGACCTGCCCTTTGTCGTTCACCCCCAGCGCTTCGAAACGGTGGGTGACGACATCCAGGTTGTCGTTGACCGTGACGGGCTCGGAGAACTGCTTGCCGCCATCCAGCGAGCGGGCAAAGCGCACGTTCCCGGTGTAGGGTTTGTCCAGGCTGGTGGTGTAAGAGACGTAAATGTTCCCGTTCTTGCCGAGCACGATTTTCGGGCGGTTTTCGCCGTCGGCGGCGATGTGCTCGGCTACCCGGTTGACCTTGACCGGCGCGCCGAATGTCTTGCCTTTGTCGTCGGAGCGGCTGACCAGCAGGAAGCCGTCTTTCACCGCCGCCAGCCACAACGCCCCATCGGCATCGAAGGCGGCGGAAGGGGAGAGGGCCGGTTTTTTCAGCGCGTCCTGCCACATTTTCCCGGCATCGGGCTTGGCGGCCCCGTGGCTGGCGTGGTCTTCGTGGGCCGCCGCGGTTACCGCCACCGCAAGCAGCAGTGTTGCTATCAGGCTCCGTTTCATCGTGCGCTCCTGCTGAGGGTTAGCGCCAATTGTAGCGCACACCGGCATAGGCCGTGCGCGGCAGGCCCGGGGCGTAGGTGGCGACGTTGCGGCCGGCGACCGTCACGAACGAGGTGGAATCGGCGAAGCGCTTGTCGGTGAGGTTGGTGACGCTGCCGAACACCTCCCACTCGCGGTTGACCGGGTAGTTGGCGCGCAGGTTGAACAGGTCGTGGCCGTTGTACTGGATGGTATTGGGCGCGTCGATCCAGTAGTTGCCGATGCCTACCCATTCCAGCATGACCTTGCCGCCGTTCAAGGCGCCGGGCGCGTAGCCGAGGCGCGCGTTGGCGATCATGCGCGGCGCCGTCTCCATTTCCTTGCCGCTGTAGTTGGCGGTGTTGTTTACCCAGTTTTCGTAGGTGTGGCGGGCGTAGGAATAGCTCACGTCCAGCCGCCATGCGCGGGCCAAGTCCGCGCCCAAGCCGATTTCCACGCCGCGGTGCAAGGTTTCGCCGGCGTTTTGAGCTACGCGCGGGTCTGCGCTGGTGGCCTGGAAGCTGACGATGTCGTCGGTCTTGGTCATGTGGTAGACGGACAGCTCGTAGTTCACCGTGCCGGATTTGCCGCGCAGGCCGATCTCGTAGCTGTCCACCCTGATCGGCTTGAGTCCGGCGGACGACAGTGCGGTGGCTTGGGCGTTGTTGGCGCTATTGCCGGTTGCGGGGCGGAACAACTGGCCCTCTGACGGTGCGCGGAAGGTATGGTTGTAGGCCGCGAAGCCGGAGACTTCCGGGGTAAAGGCGAAGGTCGCGCCCAGCTTGGGGCTGGCATGGCTGAAATGCACCGGGGTGTCGCCAACGTGGCCGTAGAAGCGGCTGGCCGTGACGCCGACGGCGGTGTTGGCGAGGTTGTTGTGGTAGTCGTAGGAGATATCGTCGTAGCGCAGCCCGGCGGTCACGCGCAGGCGCTCGCTGGGCGACAGTTCGCCATGCACGTAGGGGGAGACGCCCTGGTAGGTGACGTCGTAATCGTAGACGGTCTGCCCTTCGGTGTAACGGGTGTAGATGTTGCCGACCCTGGTCGTGGAAATCGCTTTCTCGCTGCGGCCGCCGGGGCTGTGGTCCACGTCCACGCCCACGATCAGGCGCGCGCGGTAGGGTTGGAAATCTTTGCGGTACTTGGCCAGCACCCCGAAGGACTGGTTGAAGGTGTCGTAGACCGTCGGGTCGTAGCCCAAGGACCAGTTGGCGAGGAGCTTCATACTGTCGTCGCGGTAGTAGGGCGTGACGGACAGCAGCGAGTCGCCGGATTCCCGTTCGTAGGCGCTGGACAGGCGCAGCGCCTGGACTTGGCGCAGCGAGATCGGCGTGTAGTTGGCGGTGGGGTTGTTGTCGTAATCGGTCTGGGAAATGGTGGAGGTGCCCGCTGTTTGCTGGTCGATGTCGGAATAGGTGAGGACCGTTTTCACAAAGGCGTCCGCGCCCAGAGCCCGGTCCCAGCGCAGGGTGCCGCTGTGCCGGTCGTAGCCGGTGGCATCACGCCAGCCGTCGGTGTGCGTCAGGTTGAGGTCGGCGCGCCAGCTGTTGTCGCCCTGGGTGTTGCCGCCCGTGGCCAGCATCCGTCCCCAGCCGTGGCCGCCAACATCGGCGGACAACTGCGCCTCGGGCTTGAGGGGCGGCTTGTTTGTGAGCACGTTGATCACGCCGCCGATGGCGTCCGAGCCGTACAGCGCCGTGCCGGGACCCTTGTTGACCTCGATCCCGCCGGCCATGGGCACGTTGATCTCGTACAGGGCGTTGTGGTTGAAAAAGCCGGTGGCGCGGGTGGGAATGCCGTCTTCCAGGTAGAGGTAAACCGGGCTGGTGGTGAGCGGCTGGCGGATGGCCGTCATGTGGCCTTCGCCGCCGGTGACGTTGACCCACACGCCGGGCACACGGCCCATGATTTGCGAAGGATGGGTTGGCCGCGCCGCCTGCAGTTCCTCGCTCTTGACGATGCCGATGCTGGCCGGCGTTTCGGACAGCAATTGCCCTTCGCGCGTGCCGGTGACAGTGATCTCGCCGAGCCTGGTTGCGTCGACCGGATCGGCCGCGGCTGCCCCGGACAGTCCGGCGCACGCCCCCGCTACCAGGCAATGCAGTATGGTTTTTCTGGAATTCATTTTTGCTCCCCCTTGCCGGCCTGGTGATCGTTGTTTTGATGTATCTTAGATGCAACATTCTCGGGAGTGAATGTGGCACAGTGTCGCGCGGCATTTTGTCGCACCCCGCAGAGGCCGCATAAGCAGCTAGAATGTCGGCTCCCCAACCATCGCCAAGACATGTACTAGCCATGCCCCTTCCCGCGTCACCCGCCGCCTTGCCCTCCACCGGCAACCTGCGGCGCCTGTTCATGCTGCGCAACGTCGAGATCGCCGGCCAGGCCGCGGCGGTGGGGGTGGTGACGCAGGCGCTCGGCATCGCGCTGCCGCTGTCCCCGATGCTGGCGGTGCTCGGGCTGCTGGTGCTGTGCAACGCGCTCACATGGCTGCGCCTGCGGCAGCCGTGGCCCGTGACCGACCTGGAGTTGTTCGCGCAGCTGTTGATCGACACCGCCGCCCTCGCGGCCCTGCTGTACTTCAGCGGCGGCTCCACCAATCCCTTCGTGTCGCTGTTCCTGCTGCCGCTCACCATCGCCGCCACCACGCTTTCGCGGGCTTATACCTGGAGCATGGCGCTGCTCACGCTGGGCTGCTACACGCTGCTCATGTTCCGCTATGTGCCGCTGCCGCAGTCGGTGGCGGAGCATTCCCTTCTGGGCACCCTGGCGGCCGGCGCTTCCGGCCATGATCACGGGGACATGGAGCATGGCGATGGCTTCGGCCTGCACGTGCTGGGCATGTGGTTCACTTTCCTGGTCAGCGCTGCGCTGATCGCCTTCTTCGTGGTGCGCATGGCCGCTTCCATCCGCGAGCGCGACCGCTTGCTGGCCCGCGCCCGCGAGGATGCCCTGCGCCACGAGCAGATCATCGCCCTGGGCACGCTGGCTGCGGGCGCGGCCCATGAGCTGGGAACGCCGCTTTCCACCATGGCGGTGGTAACGAAAGAACTGCAGCGGGAACATGCGGACCAGCCCGGGCTTGCCGAAAGCCTCGCCACCCTGCGCGAACAGGTGGAGCAGTGCAAGCGCATACTGTCCCGCATGCTGGCGTCCGCCGGGCATGCACGGGCCGAGGGCGGCGAGCGGCAGGGAGTGGATGCCTATCTGAACGAACTGCTGGACAAGTGGCGCCTGATGCGTCCTGAGGTGCGGGCCGACGCCACCTGGGAAGGGCTGGAGCCGCCCCCCGCCATCCTGGCCGAGCAGGCGTTGTCCCAGGCCCTGCTGAACCTGCTCAACAATGCCGCGGATGCTTCCCCCGGTCAGGTGGAAGTGCGCGGCCGCTGGGACGCGCGGGAATTGCGCATGGAAATTTGCGACCGCGGGGCGGGGCTGGCGCCGGAGGTGATGCAAAGCGCCGGCCGCCCCTTCTTCACCACCAAGGCGGCGGGGCAGGGCTTCGGGCTGGGTCTGTTCCTCGCCAATGCCAGCATAGAGCGCGCCGGTGGCACGGTGCGGCTGTACAACCGCGAAGGCGGCGGCGCCCGCGTGGAAGTCACGCTACCGTTGCTGGCGGTGAACCCATGACGGCCATGCCCGACGACCCCCGCGAACAACTCCCCAGCCTGCTGCTGGTGGACGACGACCCGACTTTTTGCAGGGTGCTGGCGCAGGCCCTGGAAAAGCGGGGTTTTGCCGTGACCGTCGCGCACGGCGTCGAGGAGGCGCTGAAGACCGCGCTGCAAGCCCCCCCGGAATACGCCGTGGTCGACCTCAAGATGCCCGGTCCTTCCGGGCTCGCGCTGGTGGAGAAGCTCAAGGAACTGGACGAGCAGACGCGCATCGTGGTGCTCACCGGCTACGCCAGCATCGCCACCGCGGTGGAAGCGATCAAGCTGGGCGCCACCCATTATCTGGCCAAGCCCGCGGATGCCGACGAGGTCGTGGCCGCCTTAAGCCGCGCCGCAGGCGACGCCGGCATTGCCGTCAGTCCGGCGCCGCTCTCGGTGGACAGGCTGGAATGGGAGCACATACACAAAGTGCTGGCGGAGCAGCAGGGCAACATTTCTGCCACCGCCCGCGCCTTGAAGATGCACCGCCGCACCCTGCAAAGAAAGCTGGGCAAGAAGCCGGTCAGGGAATAGCCGGTTCAAAACTCCGCATTCGTGCCGAAAAACTCGAAGCAGCGCTTGAGCTGCTGTGTCTTGTGCGCATCCAGCGCGGAAAACGCAATGCCGCACAGATTTGCATCCCCCTCCCCGCGCTGCCAGGCAACCCTCCCCGGAATCCGCAACGGCGTCTGGCTGCGGTATTTCTCCAGGTTTTCGCAGGGCAGATACAGTTCCAGTTCGATCGGGCTGTCCGTGGCAAGCTGCTCGGACAGCCGCACCCTGGCTCCGGACAGGCTGAGGTCGCTGCTGAGGCCGTCCACGCGGCGGCCGTTCTGGTGCACCTGCACCAGCAGGTGGTTGTCGGCACGTGGATGGCGGCGCTTTTCGTGCTGGGCGGGAGAGAGCCGTTCCTCTTCGTGCTCGAAGGCGAAACCCGCCATCAGGGCATTGAGCTTTTCCGTGACCGCGTACAGGTCGTCGCCGATGTTGGCGGTGGTCTCCACCTTGGAGGCGCTTTCCTTGAGCGTGGCGAACAGGTTCTCCAGGGTCACGTTCATGCGCCGGAACTGCTCCAGCTGCTCGCGGCTCACCTCCGAAATCTGGTGGTTGGCCGCCGCCGTCCGGGTGACGTCGCCGGCCATCCGCTCGATCACGTGGGCGGTTTCGCCTGCGGTTTTCTGGTTGGCATGCACCCGTTCGACCACACCGTTCATGGTCGCCGTGACCTGTCCGACTTTGCCTGTGAGGGCGCCGACGATGCCGGAGATTTCCCCCGTCGCACCCGTGGTCCGCTCCGCCAGCTTGCGCACCTCGTCCGCCACCACCGCGAAACCGCGCCCCTGTTCGCCGGCGCGGGCCGCCTCGATGGCGGCGTTCAGCGCGAGCAGGTTGGTCTGTTCGGCCAGCGTGCGGATGGTGTCGATGATTTTGTGGATCTTCTCGGCGGCCTCGTCCAGCTCGTGGATCTCCGCCGCGGCGCGGTTGACCTCCTGCACCGTTTCGCCCATTTCCGCGATATTGGATTGCACCGTGAGTATGCCTTCCCGCGCCTGCCCCTCGGTCTGCCTGGCGCGGGTGGTGGCGTCGTGGGCGAGCTGCTGCACGGTTTCCGACACTTGGTGCAACTGTTTGGTGGCGGAAGAAACCTCCTCCGAGCGGCTTTGTTCGCTCTTGCCGATCTCCGCGATTTCGCGCGAGATGGCGGCGATCTGGAACACCGACTGGCCCATCTGCCGGCCGCTTTCCTCGATGTTGCGCATGATGCCGTTGAGCTTGGCGAGCATGTTGTTGAAGCTGTGCTCCAGGGTGCCAATCTCGTCGTGCGAGGTATTGGCCACGCCCCTGGTCAGGTCGCCCTGTTCCACCGCCTTGAGCGCCGCGCACAGTGCCTTGATGGGCCTGACGAAGGTGGCGGCAAGGGCGCCGATGATGACGAACTGGATGGCGAACTCTATGCCGGACTCCCAGAACGAATTGAATATGAAAGCACTATGGCTCGCTTTGAGTTGCGCGATAACGGCAGCGTTCACGCCATCGTGCTCGGCGATATCGATCAGTTTCTGCAGTTCCGAGGAAGCCAGCCAGCGGTTGTAGATCGTGGTCAGCATGGTGACCATGAAAAACCCCAGCTGCAGCTTCCAGCGTATGCTCAGGGAAGAAAACCAGCGCACCAGCGAAGCCGTCACATCAACCTCCGCAACGAGTAACCAGGAAAATACCACTCCATATATCGGCAACTCCGGAGCATTCCTTGAGCGGCAGTCGGGGCGCTATACTTGGCCCTATTCTTTGGGGAGCATGCACATGGCTTACACTTGGATTGCGCCAAAGCGATTTGCACAAGGCGGATGGCTGGCCCTGCTCGCTGCACTGCTGTCGGCACCTGTTTGTGCCGATGTGCCGGTGCATCACGAGATCAGGGTCATGCTGGAGCCGGAGGCCGGTCGCCTGCAGGTCGAGGACAGGGTCACCCTGCCGGCCGGCGGGCCCGTGCGCTTTGCCCTGCACGGCGGGCTGCGCGCGGTTTCGACGACGCCCGGCGTCACGGTGGGCTACGCCTGCGAGACCAGGGCCGGCGACGATGCCGCGCTGGACTACTACAGCGTGACCCTGCCTGCCGGCAGCCGAACTTTCACCCTAAAATACGCCGGGACCATGGGCCGGGCTCCAGAGCAGGAGCGGGGTGAGACACGCACTTTCGAGACGACGACGGGGGTGATTTCACGGGAAGGCGTGTTTCTGGCGGGCGCTACGCACTGGTATCCCCAGTTCGGCGAGGATGCGCTGACCTTCGCGCTCGACGTGGAGGCGCCACAGGGCTGGGAAGCGGTGAGCCAGGGGGCGCGCACGACGCACGCCGTCGACGGTGCCGCCACGCGCTCGCGCTGGGAGTCCCCGGAGCCGCAGAACGAGATCTACCTGATCGCCGCCCGCTTCAGCGAATACACCCGCGAGGCCGGCAAGGTCCAGGCCCAGGTGTTCCTGCGCGAGCCGGACGAGGCGCTGGCCAAGCGCTACCTGGACGCCACCGCGCGCTACCTGGAACTCTACGACAGGCTGATCGGCGCCTACCCGTACCGGAAATTCGCCCTGGTGGAGAACTTCTGGCAGACCGGCTACGGCATGCCTTCCTTTACCCTGCTGGGTTCGCAGGTGATCCGCCTGCCTTTCATCGTCGATTCGTCCTATCCGCACGAAATCCTGCACAACTGGTGGGGCAACGGCGTCTACGTGGACTATGAGAGCGGCAACTGGTCCGAAGGGCTGACCTCGTATCTGGCCGACCACCTGGTGCAGGAGAGCCGCGGCAACGGCGCGGAACACCGGCGCGCGGCGCTGCAAAAATACGCGGATTTCGTCTCCGCCAACCAGGACTTCCCGCTCACCGAATTCCGTTCACGCCATAGCGCGGTCACCGAAGCGGTGGGCTACGGCAAGGTCACGATGCTGTTCCACATGCTGCGTGGCGAACTGGGTGACGCCGTGTTCACCCGTGCCCTGCGCGAGTTTTACCGCGACAACCTGTTCCGGCGCGCGTCGTTTGCCGATGTCGCCAAGTCCTTTTCGCAGGCTGCGGGCCGCAATCTCGGGGCCGAATTCGAGCAATGGACTCGCCGCCCCGGCGCGCCGGAACTCCGCGTCAATCAGGTCAAGGCCCACGCGGGTCGGGAAGGCTACAGGCTGGAGGCGGTTCTGGAACAGGTGCAGCCGGGGCCCGCTTACCGCCTGTCGGTGCCGCTCGCCGTGACCATCGAAGGCCAGCAGCAGGCCTATCAGGTGCGGGTTCCCATGGACGCCAGGCGCGTTGAACTCAGCTTGCCCGTGGCGGGCCGGCCGTTGCGCGTGGATGTCGACCCCGAGTTCGACCTGTTCCGCCGCGTCAGCCGCGACGAGATGCCGCCGGCCCTGAGCCAGGCCTTCGGCGCGGACAAGGTGCTGCTGCTGTTGCCCAGCGCCGCGCCTGACGCCATGCGCGACCAGTACCGCAGAATGGCCGCCGGCTGGCGCGGCCAGCCCGGAAGCGAGGTGGAGATCCGCTGGGACGACGGACTGGAGCGCCTGCCGACGGGTCGCGCCATCTGGCTGCTGGGCTGGGAAAACCGTTTCCGCGGCGAACTGGCCGGCGAGCTTGCCGCCATGAACTCGGCCCTGACCGGGCAGGGCGTGCGCATAGCCGGCCGCGAATTTGCCCGTGCCGGCCACGCCGCCGCATTCACCGCGCGCCACCCCAACGATCCCGCGGCGACGCTGAGTTGGGCCGCCGCCGACAACGCGGCCGCGCTGCCCGGACTCGCGCGCAAGCTGCCCCATTACTCCCGCTACAGCTATGCCGTATTCGTCGGCGACGAACCGTCCAATGTCGCCAAGGGTGTGTGGCCGGTGGTGCGGTCGCCGCTGTCGGTGCCGGTGCAGCAGGAAGACGGCAGTCTTGTCGAGGCCAGCCGTGGCGGGCTGGCGCCCCGGCCCGCATTGGGGAGCCGCTGAACAAGCCGGAATCGCCCCTGAAAATCGTGCAATTTCCGTTCGCCTCGTGATACAGTGCGGCGTTGGGCAACGCGGTTGCGTAGCCCAGTCACAAACCCAGCTACCGGAGAATCGACGTGAAACTATTTGCCAAGTCAGTATTTACTTCTTTGTGCGCGACCGTTGTGCTTTGCGCCAGTCCCATGGCCGCAGCCGACACGGCGAATGCGCCGCTGCTGCTCGCCGCCAACGACGCTGCACCCACCGGGGGCAAGGTCGTCTCCACCGCCGATGCGGCCGGCTACACCTACATGGAACTTTCCGGCGCCGATGGCAAGAAATTCTGGATCGCGGCTCCCACCACCAAGGTCAAGGTGGGCGACACCGTCCGCTTCAACGACGCCATGACGATGAACAATTTCACCAGCAAGGGCTTGAAGCGCACTTTCGACACCATCCTGTTCGTGTCTTCCGCAAGCGTCGTCAAGTAACCGGTTTGCCGGGCGGGGGGTTCCAAGCCCCCCGCCCTGTCTGCTTCACTTCAGCGTCACCTCAAACTTCAACTCTTCGTTTCCACTGAACCACGATGACCGGCTCACCGTGACCTGCACGCGGTCGCCCGGACGCTTGTCGAACATGGCGATCTTGACGTCCGCCATGTCGGCGACGGTGCGGCCGTCCATGGCGACGATGCGGTCGTCGACTTTGATGCCGGCGCCTGCAGCCGCGCTGCCTTCGCTGAGCTGGGTGATGCGCACGCCCTCGCTGGAGTCGTCCAGACCCACGCCGATCCTGCCGGAAGGCGGTAGCGAACTGCTCCCGGTCAACAGCAGGTAGTCGGCGAGATCCGGGTCGATGCCGAACTCCGTTCCGGTCAGCACCACGGCCGACTCCATAGGCAGCCGCCGGCTCAGGCGCTTGGGGATGCCGGAACGGTAGGCCACGTGGCCGGCCCCGACCAGCACCACCAAGCGCCGCTGCGGATGCTCCTTGAGGTAGAGCGCGGCGTTGTCGGCCATGGCCTCGTCCCACAGCAGCTGGCCCTCCACCATGCGCTCTGCGCTGCTCCCCTGGTCCGGGTGCGTGCTGAAAACCGACTCAAGGCGCTCGCGGTATTCGGTGTCGGAACGGTCGATTTCTGCGGGAATGCGGGCTTTCTCCTCGGGCGTGAGGCTGTCCATGCCGGAGGCGACGAACTTGTGATGAACCTCGCGTTCCAGGTTCAGTGCCAGCAGCGGGATATGGTTCTGCCGCGCGAAGTCCAGGATCGGCCGCAGCAGGCGATAGTCCACGCGCCAGCGCGTGAAATACTCGGTCTTTTTCAGCAGGCCCGGCTCATCGAGCGTTCCGGCAACATACTCGTCGAGATAGCGCTGGAACGGCTGCTGGAAGTACTCCATGCCGATCGCCAGGTTGGGGTCCAGGGCGTGGAGGCGCCGGATGATTTCCAGCTGGTTCTGGTGGTGCTCCTGACGGTCGTGAATTTCGCCCACGAACACCACGCGCTTTTGCGCCAGCCTGGGCATGATCGCCTCGACCCCGGACAATGCCTTGAGATCCAGCACCCGCGTCGGCTCTGGCGCCGCTTCCGCGGCCTCCGGCTTCGCCGCTGCCTGCATGGGAACCGGCATCCGGTGGGGCGATGCGCCTTGTTCATGGGGCAGCGTTTCGCAGCCAGCCAGCAGCAGGGCGACGGCCGGCAACAGCAGGACGGGGGAGAACCTGGTTTTCATCGGAGAGCACTCTTGGTTAATGTAAAACTCGCGTAGCGAGACTGCGTCCCTCTCGCCCGCTTGCGGGAGAGAGCAAGGAGAGAGGGCATGACCGGTTGGGGGGTTGCATCACAGCACGTAGCGCGCCAGATCCTCGCTTTGCGCCAGATCCTTGAGCTTGCTGTCCACGTAGGCGGCGTCGATCACCAGGGTTTCATTGGCGTGCCGCCCGGCATCGAAGGAAATGTCTTCCAGCAGCCTTTCCATGACGGTATACAGGCGGCGCGCGCCGATGTTCTCGGTTCTTTCGTTCACTTCAAAGGCGATTTCCGCGAGCCGGCGCACGGCATCCGGCCTGAAATCCAGGTTGACCCCTTCGGTCTCCAGCAGCGCCTGGTACTGGCGCGTGAGGCAGGCATCGGTGTTGGTCAATATCTGCTGGAAGTCGGATACGCTCAGCGAATCCAGCTCGACGCGGATCGGCAGCCTCCCCTGCAGTTCCGGGATCAGGTCCGACGGCTTGGCCAGGTGAAACGCGCCGCTGGCGATGAACAGGATATGGTCGGTCTTGATCATGCCGTATTTGGTCGACACGGTAGTGCCCTCCACCAGCGGCAGCAGGTCGCGCTGCACGCCCTGGCGGGACACGTCGGGGCCGGTGGATTCGGAGCGGGCGGTGATCTTGTCGATCTCGTCCAGGAACACGATGCCGTTCTGCTCGACGCTGGCCAGCGCGCGTGCTTTCAGGTCGTCCTCGTTGACCAGCTTCATGGCTTCCTCTTCGCCGAGCAGCTTGAAGGCGTCGCGGACTTTCAGCTTGCGCGTCTTCTTGCGGCCGCCGCCGACGTTCTGGAACATGTTCTGGATCTGCGCAGTGAGGTCTTCCATCCCCGGCGGCGCGAAGATTTCCATGTGCGCCTGCGCTGTTGCCAGTTCGATCTCGATTTCCTTGTCGTCCAACTGGCCCTCGCGCAGCATCTTGCGGAATTTCTGCCGCGTGGCGCTCTCCACCGGCTCGTGCTCCGCCCCGTAGCCCGCGTCGCGCGCCGGCGGCAGCAGGGCGTCGAGAATGCGCTCTTCGGCCAGCTCCTCGGCGCGGAACTGCACCTTGCGCGTTTCCTGCTCGCGGGTCTGCTTGATGGCCATTTCCACGAGGTCGCGGATGATCGAATCGACGTCGCGGCCGACATAGCCGACCTCGGTGAACTTGGTCGCCTCAACCTTGATGAACGGCGCATTGGCGAGCTTGGCCAGGCGCCGCGCGATCTCGGTCTTGCCGACGCCGGTGGGGCCGATCATGAGGATGTTCTTGGGCGTGATTTCCTGGCGCAAGGGATCGGCAACCTGGCTGCGGCGCCAGCGGTTGCGCAGGGCGACGGCGACGGCGCGCTTGGCGGCGTGCTGGCCGATGATGTGCTTGTCCAGCTCGTGGACGATTTCCTGGGGGGACATTTCGGACATGGTTTGAACCCTATATTCCGCGACCTCGGCGGTCAGCGGCTTATTCCAGAACCTCGATCACGTGGTTCTGGTTGGTATAGATGCACAGGTCAGCGGCGATGGTCAGCGCTTTTTTGACAACGTCGGCCGCGGGCAGTTCGGTGTGGTCGAGCAAGGCGCGCGCCGCACTCTGCGCATACGGGCCGCCGCTGCCGATGGCGAGCAGGCCGTGTTCCGGTTCCAGCACGTCGCCGTTGCCGGTGATGATCAACGACGTCTCGTGGTCCGCCACCGCCAGCATCGCCTCCAGCCGGCGCAGCATGCGGTCGGTGCGCCAGTCCTTGGCGAGTTCCACCGCGGAGCGCAGCAGATGCCCCTGGTGCTTCTCCAGCTTGGACTCGAAACGCTCGAACAGGGTGAACGCATCGGCGGTACCGCCGGCGAATCCGGCCAGTATCCTGTCGTGAAACAATCGCCGCACCTTGCGCGCGGAAGCCTTTACCACGATGTTGCCCAACGTCACCTGCCCGTCGCCGCCCAGCGCCACCTGGCTGCCGCGCCGAACCGAGAGGATGGTGGTGCCCCTGAATTGTTCCATGCAAGCTCCGTTTACCGGGAATGTTTGATTGCGGGTTGTGGGCGCAGCAAAAGCGACGTTGCCGACGGCTCAGCGGCCCTTCCTGACGATGGTGGCAAACTGGCCCACGCCCATGACGCCCAGCAGCGCGCTGACCATCTCGTTGGCGCCTTCGATCAGCACCCGCTTGCCGCCGCTGTTGAGTTCGATCATGGTGTTGAGGACCATGCCGACGCTGACAAACTCCACCCGGCTTACCCCGGACATGTCGATACGGACCTCGGGCCTGGCGGCGGCGTACTGCACCAGCGCCTTCATGCGCTGTTCGCAGGTGCCGCAAATCACGCCTTTCAGCGGGAAGCTGTCGGCTGCAGCGGCGCGCTCTCCGGCCTGTTCCGGCGGCAGGCTGCCTTCTTCCACCGGTGCGGCTCCGGGCATCTCCACCCAGGAAGGGGGGGATACCTCGAAAGTGACCGCGTATTCCACCGCGAGATCCTCGAACTCGGCCAGCTTGCCTTGCAACTGGTAGAGCTCGAGCAGCAGCAGCCAATGGTTGCGGGCAGCGTCGTTGCCGCCGGCCTTGACGGCCTCCCGGACTTTTTCGGTGAGCACGCCGGCGCCGCTGTACTGAATCCTGACGCCGGCCCTGGCAAGTCCCTGCAGGGCTTCCAGCAGCAACTTGCTGCCCGCGCCGTCGACCCCCTGCACCTTGGACAGATCCAGGCGGATGCTGCCGCTCTTGCCCGCAACCGCCTGCAATTGCTGGAACTGCGCTGCGCTGGCAGCCGAAAGCGGCCCGGTAAAAGCAAAATAGTTTCCGCTTTCGGTCCTGGCAGCCGGCTTGGGCTCGGCGGCCTGCTGCGTGTCCATCCAAACCGGAGCAGAGCGCTCGAACTTGACCACAAACTCCAGTGCCAGATCCTCGAACGGCTGTTTCATCCCGCTCAACTGATACAGGTCGAACAGCATCAGCCAGGGCTGGATGTCGCGGCTTTCCAGGGGGTCGTGGATGGCGTGCAGCAGGGTTGCCGATGCCTGGTCGACCAGGTTGTTGGCATAGTAGATTGCTGCCTCTTCGACGGCGGAAGTGGACTCGGTCGTGCTCTCGATGACCTCGATGCCGCCTGCGGGGCCGAAGTCACCGAATTCATCGCCATTGGGGCCAGGGGCGGCCGGCTGTGCTTTCGCGTCGGCTGCGGCCGGCTTCGGGACGGGCTTGGCGACCGTGACCGGCTTGCCGCCGTCATCGGGCTGCTTGTCCTTGCGAAAGAAAGAAAATACCACTGCTTGTGCCCCGTATGGATTGCGCGCTGCGCCATGCTCGAGTCGTGCGTTGGACCCTGCATCATAAGGGTAAAGCAGGTGGTCTTCAATAGCCGGTGCCGCGCCTAGCGCCGTACCCCCAAGCCATACGCAACCGCGCCGATGGCCGCCATGGCCCAGACGATGACCGCGCCCGAGGGCAGATCGCTCCAAGCCGACAGCAGCAAACCAGCGCCATACCCGCCCGCGCCCACTGCGTAGCCGAGCCACAAGCGGCGCGGCATCCGGGCATAACGGGTGGCCAGGGCCGGGATGATCAGGCTGGCGAAAACCAGATAGATGCCGACCAGTTGCACCGAGGCCGTCACCGCGCAGGCGAACAGGGCGTAGAACCCCAGCCGCGGCAGGCGGCCGGAGAGGCCGAACCAGAGCGCCAGGATGAGCGCGCTGACCAGGCCGACCGGGATGAGCTGTGCGTAACTGACCCAGAGAATCTGCCCTACCAGCAGGTCCTTGAGGTGCTCGCCGCCGTGGGGGTTGTCTGCCAGCAGCAGGATAGCGCCGCTGGCCGCGAGCACGAAGAGCACGCCGATCAGGGCTTCCTGTACGTCCGGCCAGCGCTTTTCGGTATGGGTGAGCAGCAGGCTGCCGAGCAGGGCGGCGCTCACTGCGGCCACCTGCACCGCCCAGCCCTGCGGCTCCCAGCCCAGCATGTCCGCGGCGATCACCCCGAGTCCGGCAATCTGAGCGATGGCGAGGTCGATGAAGACGATGCCGCGCGTCAACACTTGCATGCCCATGGGCACGTGGGTGGCCAGCACCAACAGGCCGGCCAGAAAGGCCGGCGCGAGTATGCTCCATTCGATGGCGTGCGGGTTCATCGGGCGGCGTCGAGCAGGCGCTGCACGGTGTCGTCGAACAGGCCGAACAGGTCCTTCGCCCGGTCGTTGCCGCCAACGGTGAAGGGCAGCGCCACCGCGGGAATCCTTGCGCGCTCCGCAAGCCACTCCGAGGCGCGTCCGTCGTTGTAGGCGGCGCGTATGACCATCTTCGCCGGCTGGCGCTGCAGCTGGGCCAGCACTTCACCCAGATGCGAGCTGCTCGGCTCGACGCCCGGCTTGGGCTCCAGCGTCGCCACTTCGCGCAGGCCGAGCCAGTTTTCAAGGTAGGGGAACCCCTTGTGCTGCACGGCGATCGCCACGCCGCGCAGCGGAGCGGCCTGTTTTTCCCAGCGCTGCATGGCGGCGTTCCAGTGTTCGGCGAAGGCCTTGTGGCGGCTTTGATAATACGCACCGTTCCCCGGATCGACTTCCGCCAGGCGCCGTGCCAGCGCATCGGCCACCCGCGCGATGTTGCGCGGATCGGTCTGGATATGCGGGTTGCCGCCGGGGTGCACGTCGCCCTCGGCGCGGTCCAGCCGTGTGGGCACTTCCAGCTTCTGCACGAAGGACGAGGCCTCGAAAAACCCCGGCTTGCCCGGCTGGATCCTGTCGTTGCCCGACTGCCGCAGCAGCACGGGAAGCCAGCCGATTTCCAGCTCCGCCCCGGTGCATGCCAGCAGGTCGGCGGAACGGGTGCGGGCGATCAGGCTGGGGCGGGCTTGGATGCGGTGCGGATCCTGCAGCGCGGTGGTTGCGTCGTAAACGCTCACTTTGTCCCCGCCCAGCTCGCGCGCCAGCGCCCCCCATTCCGGTTCGCACGCCACCACGTTAAGCGCCGCGCGGGCGGGCAAGGCGCCGCCGACCAGCAGCAGCATGGCAATTATTTTGATAAACATCTTCATTATCGGGACTCCTAGAATTTGTGTGCACCGTGAGCGCCGAGGCTCATCTGGTACTGCAGGAACAGCTGATTGTCGGTAACGCCCTGGCGCGATTTGTCCTGCGCCATTTGCAGGCGGATGCGGCTGAACTCGCTGGGGTTGTAGTCGAACATCAGGCTGTTTTTGGTAGGGTTGTAGGCGGGCTGGCCCAGATTGGCGTTGTTCGAGGCGTAGTCGACGCTCCCCCCGTCCAGCTGGTCGCGGCGCAGCCCCACGCGCCAGCGCGGCAGGAACTGGTAGACGCCTTGCAGGTACCAGCCGGACTGGCTGGAAGCGTAGGCGTCCGACAAGGCTGTCCCCGCGACATCGTAGGTCAGATCGCCATCCTCGCGGCGCCGGAAATACTCCCCCTGCAGCTTGAAGCTGGTGTAAACCGGGTTGCCTTCGGGCGCCCATTTCCACACGAAATCGGCGAGCCACAACTTGCTGGTGCCGGCGAAGGAATTGGTGACTGCCGCATCTTCATACTGGCGGTCCTGCGGCGAGGTGCGCAGATAGGACAGGCCGGCACGCCAGCTGTGGCTGACACCCACATCGCCGCCGACGTGGGCGAACACCGTTGCGGCGCCACTGCCGTTCTTGTCGCGGTCTGAGCCGGGGAAACTGCGGCCGCGGCCGATTTCGGCGCCCAGTTCGACAAAGGTTTCCGTCGGCGCCAGCCACTTCACCTGCACCCCGTCCTCACCCAACTGGGTGCCGAGAAACGCCTGGTAGGCCAGCGGGTTGTCGACGAAATCCCAGACGTGCGCGTGTTGCTCGTTAAGATAGCCGATGGCGGAAAAATACCGGCCGAACTTGACGCTGAGCCCTTGCGACAGCCCGATGGTCTGCACGAAAGCCTCTTCCACGCCTACCGTATTGTCCGGCGCGAATGCAAGGTTCAGACCCCCATAAAAATTGGGGTCGATGTTCGCATAGATGCCCAGTTCGGATTCCGCCAGGCTGAAGCCGCGGTTGCCCGGCCCGATCTCTCCGCCCGGCACGAAGCCGCTGATGCGGTAATTGGCCGGATCCTGTGACAGGTTGGTGTAGATCCCCGACAGGATCAGCGAAACTTCCGGATTGAATGCGTTGGGGTTGGACGGCGCGGCCGGCTGCGGCGCAGTGGCCGCCTGATCGGCTTTTTCATTCGCCTTGCGCGCCATGGCCTGCGTCTCATTGGCAGCACCTTCCGCCTGTTTCAAGCGGGCTTCCAGCGCCTGGATGCGCGCCTCGTAGCTCTCTTTCATGTTGCGGATTTCGTTGCGGATCTGCTGCAGTTCCGCGTTGTCGGCGGCAGCAGCGGACAGTGGCTGGCCGAGCATCATGGCGATGCCCGACGCGAGCAATGTATGTTTCAACATGGACACCTCGTCGTGAAAACGTGAGTTGCCAGCACCCTGGTTGCGGCGCTGGATAAACAGAGTTTTTCTAGACGAGACGCGGTGGTGCGCGAGAGAAGTAGGCGCGGAGGGGGGAGGCGAAATGAATTGCAAACAGGGCCGCTACGAGCGCAACGGCGGCGTGCTGCCCGAAGATGACCAGGGGCGTGGCGGCGACCCCAGCCCCCAGTTGCCCGTACACCACGCACTTGTCGCAAACCTGCGAATGCGGCAACTGCTTGTCCGGCTGCGACTGCGCCGGGAACGGTCCCGGCAGATGCGACAGCGCATGCAGCACTGCCCCCTGCTGGGCAAACAGCAGCAGAAAGGCCAGCCAAATATGGAGCATGGTGCGCGGAAGCATGGCCCAAGAATGAAGCAGGGCGGCATGCCTTGTCAAGGCCGCCCCGGGATGTCAGGCGCCGGTGTGGTGCTTGCCCACGCTGACGCGGTTGGCCTGCAAGCCTTCGCCCGCCGCTTCTTCCAGGAATACCGCCTCGTCGCCTTCGCTCAACTGATCGAAATCCGGGTGCACCACGTTAAAGCGGTGGAAATAGAATTCGCGGCCGTCCGGCGTCTCGATAAAGCCGAAGCCCTCGTCCGCGAACAGTCTCGCTACGCGCCCGTGCAGTTCGATCTCGTGCGTCTTCACCTCGCCGCGCTGGCGCCGTCCGTAGTCCTCCAGCTTGCGCTTGACGGCGTCGAAGGCGTCGCGCATGGCGACATACACGTCTTCCGACTTGTCCCGGTTGACCACGATCTCCGAGCCAGGCACGGTAACGTCCACCCGCACGTTGTACAACTTGCCCTGGTGTTTGTGTTTCTGGATCATCCCGACAGTGACACGGCAGCCCATTATCTTGTCGTAAAACAGGTCGAGCTTTTCCGCCTTCTCGCGGATGTGAGTTTCTATCGCGTCGGAACGGGGCACGTCGCGGAACGCGATTTGCAATGGAAGTTGCATGGATCATTCTCCTTGGTCAATACCACTCGATTTCATACTAGCACAGGGTTGCGAACCTGCCCGGACGGCGCTGCCTTGTGCCTGCCCGTCTACAGACCCCTCTTCAGGGCGGCGATGCGCTCGTCCAGCGGCGGGTGGGTCATCAACAGGCGTTTGAGGCCGGAGACTTGCCCGCCGGAAATGCCGAAGGCGGCCATTTTTTCCGGCAGGTGGGCTTGCCCGGTGGAGAGCTTGAGCTTCTCCAGCGCCGCGATCATGGCGGGCCGTCCGGCCAGCTGCGCACCGCCCGCGTCGGCGCGGAATTCGCGCTGGCGCGAGAACCACATGACGATGATGGAAGCCAGCGCACCCAACACCAGTTGTGCCACGATGGAGGTGACGAAGAATGCCGGCCCCTGGCCGCGTTCGGTCTTGAACACCACGCGGTCGACGATCTGGCCGATGATGCGCGACAGGAAAATCACGAAGGTGTTGACCACGCCCTGGATCAGCGCCAGCGTCACCATGTCGCCGTTGGCGACGTGCGACACTTCATGCGCCAGCACCGCTTCCGCCTCTTCCCGGCTCATGTGCTGCAGCAGTCCCGTGGACACGGCCACCAGCGCGTTGTTCCTGCTCATGCCGGTGGCGAAGGCGTTGACGTCTGGCGCGTCGTACAGCGCCACCTCGGGCATGCCGATGCCGGCGGCCTGGGCTTGGCGGCGCACGGTTTCCACCAGCCAGATTTCGGTCGGCGTAGCGGGGTGCTCGATCACCCGCGCGCCCACCATGCGCTTGGCGGTCCATTTGGAAATGGCGAGGGAAATGAGCGACCCGCCCATGCCCATCACGGCGGCAAAGATCAGCAACGGGCCCAGGTTCAGCCCTTGTTCGTTCAGGTAAGGCTCCACCCCCAGCAGCTGCAGGGTAAGCGACAGCACCAGCACAATGGCGATGTTGGTGGCGAGGAACAGTACGATGCGTTTCATTGGCACACTCCTTTTGACGGTGACGCGCCCAGTATAAGGCCCGCGAATGGTTCTAAAAAGTCGAATATAATTGAGTTAATCTTCGTAAAATACGAATCATTGGGGAGTCGGGCGCATTGAATTACAAGCATTTGCATTATTTCTGGGTGGTGGCCAAGGCCGGTGGCGTAACCCGCGCCAGCGAGCGCCTGCACCTGACGCCGCAAACCATCAGCGGCCAGTTGAGTTTGTTCGAGGAGGCGCTGGGCGAGAAGCTGTTTACCCGCGGTGGGCGCCGTCTTGAGCTCACCGAGGCAGGGCGGATGGTGTTGAGCTACGCCGACGAGATTTTCTCGTTGGGGCAGGAGCTGGAGGAGGTGTTGCACCACCGGCCCACGGGCCGGCCGTTGCAGTTCCGCGTGGGGGTTTCCGACGCGGTGCCGAAGGCTGTCGCTTACCGCCTGCTGGAGCCGGCGGTGCATTTGGCGGAACCGCTGCGCATCGTTTGCCGCGAAGGCAAGCTCGCCAGCCTGCTGGCGGAGCTGGCGGTGCACCGGCTCGACATCGTGATCGCCGACAGTCCCATGCCCGCCAAGGTCGATATTCGCGGCTTCAACCATCTGCTCGGGGAATGCGGCGTTACTTTTTTCGCCACGCAGGAACTGGCGTGGCGCCATCCTGGCGCGTTCCCGCGCTGCCTGGATGGCGCGCCGCTGCTGATGCCCGGCGAAGATGCCGCGGCGCGGCCGAGGCTGACACGCTGGTTCGGCGACAACATGGTCCGTCCGCAGATTGCCGGCGAGTTCGACGACGGCGCCCTGATGACGGCTTTCGGACAGGCGGGGGTGGGCATCTTCGCCGCCCCTTCGGCGATCGCCGAACAGGTGATGCGGCAGCACGAGGTGGTGACCATCGGCAGCACCAAGGAGGTGGTCGAGCAGTTCTACGCCATTTCCGTGGAGCGCAAGCTCACCCATCCGGCCGTGCTCGCCATCAGCCGCGCGGCGCGGCAGGACCTTTTCGTCGAACGCCGGTCGGGCTAGGGTTTCTTCCTGGCGCGCGGATGTGCCGCGTCGTAGACCTTGGCGAGATGCTGGAAATCCAGATGGGTGTACACCTGGGTGGTGGAAATGCTGGCGTGGCCCAGCATTTCCTGGACGGCGCGCAGGTCGCCGCTGGACTGCAGCACGTGGGAGGCGAAGGAGTGGCGCAGCACGTGCGGGTGGACTTCGCTGCTGATGCCCTGCTTCAGGGCCCACTGCTTGAGGCGGTACTGGACGGCTCGCGGACCGAGGCGCGTGCCGTTCCTGCCGACGAACAAGCCGTGTTCCTGCGGCTGTGCCAGCAGTTCGCGCTGCGGCAGCCAGGCCTGGATGGCCTCGGTGGCCAGCCTGCCAACCGGGACGATGCGCGTCTTGCCGCCCTTGCCGGTGACTTCGAGCGTGCCTTCCGCGAAGTCGATCTGGCCGGGATTCAGGCCCACCACTTCGGACAGGCGCAGCCCGGAGGAATAGAACAGTTCGAACATGGCCTTGTCGCGCATGGCGAGAGGTTCATCGCCGGTGGCCATGTCCAGCAACTGATGCGCCTGGTCGGGGGAGAGACACTGCGGCAGCGCTTTGGGGGATTTGGGCGCGCGCAGGCCGAGGCACGGGTTCTGCGTGAGACCATGGTCGCGCGCGAGATAGTGGAAGAAGCTGCGCCAGGCGCTCAGCATGCGCGCCAAGCTGCGCCCGCCCAAGCCGCGTCCATGAAGCTGCGCCAGGAAGCGGCGGATATGATGCACCTGCAGTTGCGCCAGCGGCGTGTCGGCCGCCAGATCGAGCAGCACGCGCACGTCGCGTGCGTAGTTCTCGCAAGTGAGCGGGCTCAACCGGCGCTCGGCGCCGAGATGGGAGAGGAAGCCGGCCAGATAGGGGGAACCGGCTCCGGGCTTCATGTCAGCCCTTGGCCTCATGCAGATGCCGCATCAGGGCGCTGCTGATCAGATCCCCCAGGCGCGTGAGGTAGATGGTGCCCATTTCCGGGTAGAAGCGCTGCGGGTCTTCGCTCGCCAGCACCAGCAGGCCGAAGGCTTTTTCCGCGCGCAGCGCGACCATCGCGAAGGAGCGCAGCCGGTCGCCGTCGTCGCCGAACCACGACGCGGTCTCGTGCACGGGGTGCGGGCCGCAGTAGGGGTGCGTGAGGTTTTCCGCGAACACGCGCAGCTCGTTGCTCACCGGGGCGAATTCGGCAAGCCCGGCATGCTCGGGAATGTCGCCCCACAAGCGGATGCCGGTATGCGGGACGGCGAAGTCCTCGCGCAGGTTGAAGTGGATGGAATGCAGCAGGGTTTCCAGGCTGCGCGCCATGACCAGCGCCAGGGTGATGCGGTGCACCTTTTCGCTGATGGCGTCGTTCTCCTCGCCGAACTGTATGACTTCCGCCAGCTTGGATTCGAGGATCCTGATCTTCTCGCGCAACGCCAGCGCCTGCCGCTCCCCGATGGAGATGGCCCTGCCGCCGTGGGGATGCGGGATCTGCACGTCGAGCAGGAGATGCGCATGGCTCTCGAAAAAATCCGGGTGCTCGGTGAGGTAACGCGCTACGTCTTCTTCTTTCATACTATTCCTGTAAATTGATCGTGCCTTCAAAAACTGTTGTCGCCGGGCCGGTCATCCACACCGGCTGGCCTTCGCCGTCCCAGCGGATGTGCAGGTCGCCGCCGCGGGTGGTGACTGTTACCTGTGTGTCCAGCAGCCCGCGCGTGATGCCAGCGACCACCGCGGCGCAAGCGCCGGTCCCGCAGGCCAGTGTCTCTCCCGTGCCGCGCTCGAACACGCGCAGCTTGATGTGGCTGCGATCGGTGACCTGCATGAAGCCCGCGTTGACCCGTTCGGGAAAGCGCGCATGCTGTTCGATCAGCGGGCCTTGTTGCGCCACCGGCGCCGTGTCGATGTCCGCAACCAGTTGCACCGCGTGCGGGTTGCCCATGGAAACGGCGCTGATTTCCACACTGCCGCCAGCGACCTCCAGAGCATAAGTCAGCGCCCGGCTTTGCGCAATGAACGGGATCTCGGCCGGCTCCAAGCGCGGCACGCCCATGTTGACGGTCACGCTGCCGTCCGCTTCCAGGCGCGGTACGATGATGCCGGAAGCGGTCTCGACGCGGATCTCGGATTTGTCCGTGAGGCCGTGATCGTGCACGAAGCGCACGAAGCAGCGCGCGCCGTTGCCGCACTGCTGCACTTCGCCGCCGTCGGCGTTGAAGATGCGGTAGCGGAAATCGGCATCCGCCAGCGTCGCCCGCTCCACCAGCAGAATCTGGTCGCAGCCGATGCCGAAATGCCGGTCGGCGATGAAGCGCAACTGTTCCGGGCGCAGGCGCAGGTTTTGCGAGATCGCGTCGAACACCACGAAATCGTTGCCCAGGCCGTGCATTTTGGTGAATCTCAACAGCATCAGATGCAAAACTCCATATAGTCGCGATGGATGCAGCGGTCCATCACCACTGTCATCCCCGCCGCGCGCGCCCGCAGCGCTGCGGCCTCGTTGACGATGCCCTGCTGTATCCAGATGGCGGGGATGTTCAGGGCGATGCACTCGTCCACCACGGCGTCGACGTGTTCCGCCGCCCGGAATACGTCGACCAGATCGATGCTGCCCGGTACCGCGGCGAGGGTTGCATAGGCCTTTTCCCCCAGCACTTCGGCGACCAGCGGGCGCACCGGAACGATGCGGAAACCGAAGCCCTGCATGGCCTTGGCCACCCCAAAGCTGGGCCGCGCCGGCTGCGGCGACAGGCCCACCACGGCGATGGTCTTGCTGCGCTTTAGCAGGGCGCAGAGTTCCTGAGCGCCGGGGTTTTCAAACATGGGGCCTTTGCTTGCTGGTCGACGGCCGTTTCGGGCCTTGCACACGGCTTACAGTCTGCCACAGCGACCCCGGATCGTCGAGGTGACGCAGCGCTAAGGATAGAACCTCGCCTCGCCCGCCGGCCGCGTCTTGAAGCGCTTGTGCAGCCAGAAATACTGCTCCGGCATTTCCAGCACGCGCTCCTCGATGAAGGCGTTCATGCGGCGCGTGTCGGCTTCCGCATCGCTCCCCGGAAAATCCGTCCACGCCGGATAGAACTTGAGTACGTAGCCCGCGCCGCCCGGAAGCTGGCGCGTGACGCACGGCACCACCGCCGCCCCGGTCATCTGGGCCAGCCGCGAAAGCGCCGTGATGGTGGCCGCCGGCACGCCGAAGAAGGGCACGAACACCGCGTCGCGCGCCCCGTAATCCATGTCCGGCAGATAGTAAAACGGCAGTCCGGCCTTGAGCTGCTTCACCACCGGCCGTATGCCTTCCTGCCGCGACACCAGGTGCGAGGTGCCGAAGCGGGTGCGCGAGCGCAGCAGCAGGTCGTTGAACACCGGATTCTTTTGCCTGCTGTACATGGACACCAGCGGGTATTCGCTGGTCAGGCGCACGCCGCCCATGTCGAGCCCGACGAAATGCGGCGCCAGCCAGATCACCGGGCGATCCCGCACGGCCTGCCAGTGTTCCAGCCCCTCGATCTGTACCAACCGCTGAATGCGCGCCTTGGGCGACCACCACAGGATGCTGCGCTCCAACACGCTGCGGCCGAAGGCGCGGAAGTGGCGCCGCACCAGTCTTTCGCGTTCGTGGTCCGGCATTTGCGGAAAGCATAAGCGCAGATTGATGCGCGCCACGCGCCGTCGCTCCCGGCCGAAGCGATACAGCAGCATGCCCAACCCATCGCCCAAGGGCGCCAGAACCCCAAGCGGCAGGAAATGCAGAAGCCACATAACGAAAATGCCGAACCGGATCATGCGCGCACTCAGGACTCAGGACTCAGGACTGGCTTTTCAACCCCGCGCGGCGCCTTGTAGCGGTTGTAGCTCCACAGGTATTGCGCCGGGCACTTGCGAATCATGGCCTCGATTGCGGCGTTGAGTGCGGTGGCGCTTTGCGCCTTGTCGCGCGTCAGCTGGGCGGGCAGCGGTTCGTACCACAGACGGTAGCCCCGGCCGTGCGGCAGGCGTTCGGCGAAGGTCAGCAGCACGGTAGCCCCGCTGGTCTCCGCGAGCCGTCCCACCAGCGTCATGGTGTAAGCCGGACGGCCGAAGAAATCGGCCCACACGCCTTCGCCGTTGCCCGGCACCTGGTCCGGCAGGATGCCCACCACCTCGCCGCCCTTCAGCGCCCGCGCCAGGGCGCGCACACCCTTGATGTCAGTGGTCGCCAGGCGCACGTTGCCCTTGGTGCGTCCCTCCAGCATCAAGGGCTCCAGGGATTGCATGCGCGGCGGGCGGTAGAGGACGGTGAGCGGCAGGTGCGCCCCGGAATACACGCCGGCAATCTCGAAGCAGCCCATGTGCGGCGACAGCAGGATGAGGCCGCGGCCTGCCTGCGTTGCCGCCTCGACGTGCTCCCAGCCGCGGCACTCGCGCACCAGTTCCAGCACGCGGCGCTGCGGGCGCAGCCAGATCGCCGGGAGTTCGGCCACGCTTTTGCCGGCCTCGGCGATGGACTGATGCAGCAGCTTGCGGCATTCCCCGGCGTCGGCACAGAGTCCGCTGGCTTGCAGGTTCTCGCGCATGCGCCGGGCGTAGCTGCGCGAGGTGAGGAATATCAGCCAGCCGAGAACGGTGCCCGCCGCGTGCAGCAGCCCCAGAGGCAGATAGGCGAACGGCTGCAGCAAGCGCTTTAACACAAGCTTAACTTCTTAAATCGCGGAAACTTTGATAACCTAACGGTCTTCGAATCCATTGAATCCAAAAAACATGAACGAATATCTCTTTACCTCCGAATCGGTTTCGGAGGGGCATCCGGACAAGGTCGCCGATCAGATTTCGGACGCCATACTCGACGCTATCTTAACGCAGGACCCGCACTCCCGGGTAGCTTGCGAGACCTTGGTAACCACCGGTCTGGTGGTCGTTGCCGGCGAAATCACCACCGGCGCCACGGTCGACTACAACGTCGTTGCGCGCGAGGCGGTCAAGCGCATCGGCTACAACAGTTCCGAGATCGGCTTCGACTATCACACCTGCTCGGTGCTCACCACTTTCGGCAAGCAGTCGCAGGACATCGCCCAAGGCGTCAACGAAGGCGAAGGCATCGACCTGGAGCAGGGCGCCGGCGACCAGGGCCTGATGTTCGGCTACGCCTGCGACGAAACTCCGTCCCTCATGCCCATGCCGATCTACTACGCGCACCGCCTGATGGAACGCCAGGCCGAGCTGCGCAAGGACGGTCGCCTGCCGTGGCTGCGCCCGGACGCCAAGTCCCAGGTCACCATCCGCTACGTCGACGGCCGCCCCGAGCACGTGGAAACGGTGGTCGTGTCCACCCAGCACAATCCAGATGTCTCGCTGGCGCAGATCAGCGAGGCCGTCATCGAGGAAATCATCAAGCCGGTCATCCCCCCGCACCTGCGCAACGGCGATACCCGCTATCTGGTCAACCCCACCGGGCGCTTCGTCATCGGCGGCCCAATGGGTGATGCCGGCCTCACCGGCCGCAAGATCATCGTCGACACTTACGGCGGCGCAGCCCCCCACGGCGGCGGCGCCTTCTCCGGCAAGGACCCATCCAAGGTCGACCGCTCCGCCGCCTATGCCGGCCGCTACGTCGCGAAAAACATCGTCGCCGCGGGCATCGCCAGCCGCTGCCTGGTGCAGGTCGCCTACGCCATCGGCGTCGCCCGCCCGGTTTCGCTCATGGTCAACACCTTCGGCACCGGCCTGATCAGCGACGAAAAGATCGCCGAGCTGGTGCAGCTGCACTTCGACCTGCGCCCCAAGGCGATCATCCAGACTTTGGACCTGCTGCGGCCGATCTACACCAGGACCGCGACTTACGGGCATTTCGGGCGGGACGAGCCGGAATTTACTTGGGAAGCAACGGATAAGGCGGAAGCGCTTAAGGCGGACGCTGGGTTGTAGTTTCTTGCTTCGGTTAAAAAGCCCTGTCTTGCGAAAGGCGGGGCTTTTTTATTGGGGGTTTGTTGCGCTGCGCGCAGTTGATTGACTGTCGGGGGCAGCCCGACGGCTGGTTACTTTCTCTTGCTTGCCCAAGAGAAGAGTAACCAAAGAGAAGGGCACCCCGCTTTACCGGCCCTTCGGGCTTCCCTCGAATTTCCGAAAAAATCGGGCGGCTGCGGAACTCGCGCTTTGCGCTCAGACAGTCCTCGCCGACTTCTCCCGATTTCTTCGGAAATCCGAGGCGGTGCAGAGGGGATTCAAAAGAACGCGAAGTCACGCGCAGAGCGCGTGGCAGTGTTTTTGGTCTGTCCGGGCTTTGCCCGGACAGGGTTTTGAAGTTGCTTTTGGGATTCAACAGAGAGGCAGTGATGGCAAATCGATCAACAAACAATCTGGTTGGCACAGCTGGTGAATACTACGTCTGCGCTGAGCTATGCAGACGCAACTACCTTGCGTTGCTCACGCCGAAAAATAATCCGCTATTCGATGTCGTAGCCACCGATCCGGATGGCGGCCGGTCTGTATCGATTCAAGTCAAGACAAGATCAATGCATAACAAACAGGGCTGGAAGCTCGGCACAGACATCACAAATGGCCATGCTCGGCCGGGTCTATTCGTCGTTCTCGTGAATCTCGAGGAAAACCGGCTGCCCGATTTCTACATCTACGAGTATCAATTGCTTTCCGAGCGTGTATCAGCGGTTTATCAGGCATACATCACCAAACCCAAGCGCGATGGCTCTCCAAAAAAAGAGGTTGGCTTTCGCTGGTTTGATGAGGTTTCGTTTAATGCCGATGATATCGACCGAAAGAACAATTGGCAGCCAATCATCAACGCGTTGTCCTTGACCATGCCAAACTCTGCGTTGCAAGGGAAGCTGTAGAAAACCTGACTCCTCGGGGCGTTGCGTCCAGCTAAGCAGCAAGCAGCTCACGCGGTTTGACGTTCCTCTCGATTTCCTGCCCCACAGCTTCGCGCGTAATTTTTACGTCGTAGCTACTTTGCAGGCTCATCCAGAAGTCGGGCGTAGTGCCAAAGAATTTGGCAAGGCGCAGGGCGGTATCCGCAGTAATGCCGCGTTGCCCCTTGAGGATAGACGTGATCCGGTTGGCTGGTACGTCCAACGCCTTGGCAAAGGCGTTTGCCGAGAGGTTGAGTTCGTCCAGTTCATCCTTGAGGATTTCGCCGGGGTGAATGGCTCGCATTTTGTTCATTTCATTCTCCTTAGTGGTAATCCACGATTTCCACGTTGTAAGCGTCGGCATCTTTCCACTCGAAGCAGACGCGCCATTGTTGATTGACGCGGATGCTGAACTGACCGGATCGGTCGCCTCTTAAGGCCTCGAAGCGGTTGCTGGGCAAACCCATCAAGTCTTGGATGGCTTTTGCGTTGTCCAGAATCTCCAGCCTTCTTTCGGCTGGTGCGGCGCAGGACTCAAATTTCCTGACGCGCTTGCCCTGGTAAAGCGCTTCCGTATCCTTGCAGCGGAAAGATTTAATCATGCCTTAATGTATGCCGCATTACGTTGTACGTCAAGCGTAACAAAGCCCGGCCACAGCCACATAGCAACTTTCACCGCCAAACACAAAAAACACAAAAACCAGTTATAATTCAACCCAACCGAGGAGCGCTGCAACGGATTGCTTCCGTCAGGCTCGGCTTTCCAAAACCGCGCTTACCTGAAAATTCAACCCCGTGCCGGACACGGGATGCCCAGGTGAGCAACGTCCCACTGCATCCCCCCGGCCACATCGTTAGGAGTTCGCTGTGGCTGATACCAAGAATTTCACCGACTGCAAAGTCGCCGACATGTCCCTGGCCCCCTGGGGCCGCAAGGAAATCCACATCGCGGAAACCGAGATGCCCGGCCTGATGGCCCTGCGCGCCGAGTTCGGTGCGCAGAAGCCGCTCAAGGGCGCGCGCGTTGCCGGTTCGCTGCATATGACCATACAGACCGCCGTGCTGATCGAGACCTTGCAGGCGCTGGGCGCCGAGGTGCGTTGGGCTTCGTGCAACATCTACTCGACGCAGGATCATGCAGCTTCCGCCATCGCCGCCACCGGCACCCCGGTGTTCGCCTACAAGGGCGAGTCCCTGGTGGAATACTGGGAGTACACCCACAACATCTTCGAATGGCCAAATGGGCAGTTCGCCAACATGATCCTGGACGACGGCGGCGACGCGACCCTGTTGCTGCACCTCGGCACCCGTGCGGAAAGCGACCCTTCGGTGATCGCCAAGCCGACCAACGAGGAAGAGCGCGTGCTTTACGCCGCCATCAGGAAGCGCCTGGAAACCCAGCCCGGCTGGTACTCCGCGCGCATCGCCCACGTCAAGGGCGTCACCGAGGAAACCACCACCGGCGTGCACCGCCTGTACCAGATGGCCGAAGAAGGCCGCCTCAAGTTCCCGGCGATGAACGTCAACGATTCGGTCACCAAGTCCAAGTTCGACAACCTCTATGGCTGCCGCGAATCGCTGCTGGACGGCATCAAGCGCGCCACCGACGTGATGATCGCGGGCAAGATCTGCGTGGTGCTGGGCTATGGTGACGTGGGCAAGGGCTGTGCCCAGGCGTTCCGCGGCATGGGCGCCACCGTCATGGTGACCGAGATCGATCCGATCTGCGCGTTGCAGGCGGCGATGGAAGGCTACCGCGTGGTGACCATGGACGAAGTGGCGGGTCTTGGCGACATCTTCGTCACCGCCACCGGCAACCTCGGCGTCATCAATCACGGCCACATGGCCAGGATGAAGAACGAAGCCATCGTGTGCAACATCGGCCACTTCGATTCCGAAATCGAAATCGCCGCGCTGGAAAAATACCAGTGGGACGAGATCAAGCCGCAGGTGGACCACGTCATTTTCCCGGACGGCAAAAGGATCATCGTGCTGGCCAAGGGCCGCCTGGTGAACCTGGGCTGCGCCACCGGGCACCCGTCTTTCGTGATGTCCGCGTCGTTCAGCAACCAGACCATCGCCCAGATCGAGCTCTTCAACCACCCCGAAAACTACGAGAAAAAAGTGTACGTGCTGCCCAAGCATCTGGACGAGAAAGTGGCGCGGCTGCACCTGAAGAAAATCGGCGTGCATCTGACCGAGCTCTCCGACGAGCAGGCTGCGTACATCGGCGTGCCCAAGAACGGCCCGTACAAGCCGACGCACTATCGGTATTAATCGAGCGCCAACCGTGCCCCGTTCGTTCGGACACGCCTATTGGATGCGGGCGAGTGTGCCGAATGGCGGCAACGGAAATATGCACATTGCTGCAGCGAGTTGACCATGTCCCGTGAACGCTTTGAATTTCGCCGTCAGCAATTCGCAACCGCAGTGACGCGCCTGCGCGAAGCGAATGACGATTACCTCGGCCGCGACCGTATTGTCGCCGCCGGTTTCGATCCGGTGCGGGTGGAGCGCATGACGCGGGACAGCGTTATCCAGCGCTTTGAATTCGCCTACGAACTCGGCTGGAAAACGCTGAAGGACTGGCTGCAGGATCAGGGCGTTCAGGCCGGGACTCCCAAGCAAGCCCTGGGCGCAGCCTATGAAAGCCAGTTGATCGCCGATCTGTCAGGATGGTCGGACATTCAGGAAATGCGCAACCTCACCAGCCATCTGTACGACGAGGAAAAGGCCCGGGAAGTCGCAGAATTTGTATCGCAGCAGGGATTGGCCTTGTTCGAGGAACTGGCCCAACGGTTGGCGCAAGCATGACGGAAGAAGCAAACGCTCTCGGCTTGCCCACGCGCTGGTTCGAGCGTGTCATCGGCCTGCTGGCCGCCAATCCCAAGGTGAACCGTGTACTGGTTTTCGGCTCCCGCGCGCGAGGCGACTTCCGCCCGACATCCGATTTGGACTTGGCGCTGGATGCGCCGAATCTGACCCATTCGGAGTTCGCGCGGCTGCGCATGGAGTTCGACGAGCTGCCGTTCATATTGAAGACGGATTTGGTGTGGTTGCAGGATGCCGGGGAATCTTTTCGGGCCAACATCCTGGGCAGCGCCAAGGAAGCATTTCGGCGTGAACACGCCAAACCCTCTTGTCAGGAAGACGTATGACCAAGCG
>Ga0315281_10000707_pt1 | contig 47432 bp, 36 predicted proteins | sample YL17G07_0_MG_FD_204540 | JGI IMG/M metagenome (GOLD analysis project Ga0315281, IMG submission 204540) | Sediment microbial communities from Yellowstone Lake, YNP, Wyoming, USA - YL17G07_0 | ecosystem: Environmental > Aquatic > Freshwater > Lake > Sediment | place: USA: Wyoming | collected...
TTCGAGGTCGTCCATTGGGCTACTCCTCCTAGTGTTGTGGTTGACATCATGGAGGGTTGTAGCCCTTTTTTTTCGTCCATGTCAAACGCCATCACGTAACTTTGAAACAAGCTCTAAACTTAAAGCCGGCAAACGAAGGACCGCGAAAAACGGAAGTTCTTTTGTCCTTCAAGATTTCGTTGTGCTATAATAGCGCACCAATGGCCGAGTACCGTATCGAAGCCCATCCCATCCTCCCCATCGAAGAACGTCCGGCCTTCGCGTTCACCTGGCAGGGCCGCAAGTTCCCGGCCAGACAGGGCGAGACCATCGCTTCGGCCCTCTTCGCCAATGGAGTCAGGACGTTCGGGCACCATGCCAAGGACGGCGCCCCCCAGGGGATCTTTTGCGCCAACGGCCAGTGCTCCCAATGCCTCGTTCTGGCCGACGGCCATCCCGTGAAATCCTGCATGGAACTGGTCCGCCCGGATGTCAAGGTTGAGCCCGTCGAAGGACTTCCCGAGTTGCCGCAGAGTCCGGACGCGGGCGCCCCTTCCCCCCGCGGCCGGAACATCAAAGAAGTCAGGGTCCCCGTCCTCATCATAGGCGGCGGCCCGGCCGGGCTTTCTGCAGCCAACGAGCTGGGAAGGCGCGGCGTCGAAACCATCGTCATCGACGACAAGCACCGCTTAGGCGGCAAGCTCGTCCTCCAGACCCACCGGTTCTTCGGCTCGATCGAGGCCGTCTACGCCGGGACCAGGGGCATCGACATCGCCACCCGCCTGGAAAATGAGGTCCGATCGCATCCGAGCGTCCGCATCTGGCTGCAAAGCACGGCCCTGGCCGTCTTCAGCGATAAGAAGGTCGGCGTTTTGAAAGAAGGAACGATCTACGTCCTCGTCGTGCCCGACGTTCTGCTCGTCACCTCGGGGGCCCGCGAGAAGAACCTCGCCTTCCCCGGCAACACGCTGCCGGGTGTCTACGGCGCGGGGGCCTTCCAAACGCTCGTCAACCGGGACCTCATTCGGCCCGCGAAACGTCTTTTCATCGTCGGCGGCGGCAATGTCGGCCTCATTGCCGGCTACCACGCCCTCCAGGCCGGCATTTCGGTCGTCGGCCTCGTCGAGGCCATGCCGGAGTGCGGCGGCTACAAGGTCCACCGGGACAAGCTCGCCCGTCTCGGGGTCCCCATCTACACGTCGCATACGATTCTCAGTGCCAATGGCGCCGATTCCGTTGAGTCCGTGACCATTGCCGTGGTCGATGATCGCTTTCAGCCCGTCCACGGGACCGAGCGGTCTTTCTCCTGTGATACCATCCTCATCGCCGTCGGGCTCGATCCCGTCAACGAGTTCTTCGAGAAGGCCAAGGAATTCAACTTGCCGGCTTTCGCCGCCGGCGATGCCGAGGAGATCACGGAAGCCTCCGCGGCCATCTTCTCGGGAAAGATCCGGGGCCTCGAGGTCGCCAGGGCCTTGGGCCTGGACGTCGGGGAAATATCTTCGGACTGGTACGATACCGCCGAGGTCCTGAAATCCAAGCCCGGCAAGACCGAAAAAGAGAAGCCGCCGGGCCCGGAAACGGGTGTCTTCCCGGTCCTTCATTGCGTCCAGGAGATCCCATGCGATCCCTGCACCGCCGTCTGCCCCAGGAACCTGATCAAGATCGACTCCGCGGACATCCGCGGGTTGCCGGCCTTCCTTGTCCATGGGGACGGCAAGGACTGCACGGGTTGCGAGAAGTGCGTCGCCATCTGCCCCGGTTTGGCCATAACCCTTATCGACTACCGCAAGGACGCGGCGTTCCCTACGGTGGCCGTCTCTTACGAGTTCCTGAAGGAGAGCCTCAAGGCCGGAGACAGGGTCATCGTGCAGGACACCGAAGGCGCTCCCCTGGGAAACGTGGAGGTCGTCGCTGTCAAGGCTATCAAAGCCAACGACCGCACCGTCATCATCAAGGTCCGCGCCCCGAAAGAATACGCCAAGAGGATCGCGGGGATACGTATCCAACCCGAAAAAGAGAGCGAACCCCTGGACCGCTATGTGAAAAGGACCGCCGACGACACCATCATTTGCCGTTGCGAAAGGGTTACGGCGGGAGAGATCCGGAAGCTCATCCGGGGGGGGGCCCGCGACATCAGCCAGATCAAGGCGGTGACCAGGACCTCCATGGGGTCCTGTGGCGCCAAGACGTGCACTCCCCTGATCCACGGCCTTTTCCGGGAGGAGGGGGTGCCCGAGAGCGAGATCGTCGACCAACCGAAGCGGCCTCTGTTCATGGAGGTCCCGCTAGGGGTCTTCGCGGGACTCTCATCCGAGGAGGACGATCATGGCCCCAATGAGATCGTTTGACGCGATCATCATCGGCTCGGGGAGCGTCGGCACACCGACGGCCTTCTTTTTAGCAGAAGCGGGGGTCAGGACGCTTGTCATCGACCGGTTCCCAAGTCCCGGCCAGGGCTCGAACAAGAGCGCCATCGGAGGTCTCCGGGCGACCCATTCAGACCCGGCCAAGATCCGCCTCTGTTTGAGGAGCCTCGAGATCATCTCGACCTGGAAAGAACGCCATGGCGACGATCTGGAGTGGCACAGGGGAGGCTACTGTTATGTGGCTTATCGACCGGAAGAGGAGAAGATCCTCAAGGACCTGCTCGTCATCCAACAGTCCTTCGGCCTGAACATCTGCTGGTTGGACAGGGAAGGGATTATGGAGGCCATTCCGGGCATCAATCCTAACGGGCTCATCGGCGGGACGCTTTCCCCTGATGACGGCAACGCCTCTCCCCTCTTGGCCGTCGAAGCGTTCTATGAACACGCGAAGCGCCGGGGCGGCGAATTCCATTTTGGCGAAAAGGCGACCGGCCTCATCATCGAGGGCGGCCGCGTCCGCGGCGTCCGGACCGACAAGGGCGAATACGACGCGGAAGTCGTTATCAACGCCGCCGGCCCATGGGCGGCCGAAGTCGGCAAGTTCGCCGGCATCGACATCGCCGTGACCCCGGACCAGCATGAAGGGGCGGTCACGGAGGCCGTATCGCGCTTCCTGGAGCCCCTGGTCGTGGACATCCGGCCGGCCAAGGGGTCCGCGAACTATTATTTCTACCAGCACGCCACCGGCCAGGTCCTTTTCTGCATCACGCCGAGCCCCAACCTCTGGGGTTACGACGTTCGGGAAACCAGCGAATTCCTTCCCATGGTGGCCCGGCGCATGGTCGACGTCATCCCCAGGCTCAAGAACCTCCGGGTCCGGAGGACTTGGCGCGGCCTTTATCCCATGACGCCGGACGGCTTCCCTATCATCGGCTGGACGAATGAGGTCGAGGGGTACCTTCTGGCCGTGGGCATGTGCGGCCAGGGATTCATGCTCGGGCCCGGTGTGGGAGAGATGCTCGTTCGCATGGTCCTGAAGACCCGGACTGCTAAAGACGATGAGGTTCTGTCCTACGTCAGCCCCTATCGGGAATTCAAGGGGCTGGAAAAACTGCAGTAGCCGCAAGGTTTAGGCAGGCCTTTCACCCGGCCCCCCGTATTTTCAACGAAGGATGATCTTTCTCTCGTTCATAAAGACCATGGAATCCGAGTATTTGACCGCCATCTCCAGATTGTGAAGGGTGACGACGACGGTCTTGTCCTTCTCGGAGGCCAGGTTCCTGCAGATCCCCATGACCTCGACCTCGTGCTTGGGGTCGAGGTTTCAGGCTTGGGGCGCGCCTTCGAAGCGTCCGGAGACCCGATTTAGGCTTTGATGTTAAGACTTCTTTCCGAGAAAATGATCTTTCCGAAGAATTCAGGCCTGTGAAAGTCCGGCGCCTCTGTCCGCGGAGGCGACCAGGCTCCGTAATGAGGGAATTCCGTCTCGTCACCGCACTTATAGAAGTTGGCCCTCCCCTCGAGCCTTGGCTTGACCGTGTCTCCATAATAAATTTTGAAGAGCATCAAGGGGACCCTGTAACGGACCGTCCAGAAGTCGGCCCCGTGAGGTCCGTCGATCGGCCCGTGGATCGAAGCGACGATCCTGAACCCGGCCAGGTCCTCGGGAGGGAGGCATTTCCGTTCGTGTCTTCCCTTCCCGAACCCAGCCAGCAGGGCCCCGGCAGCGTTGGTCTCGAAGTTGATGTAGCCGAGCCCCTTCTCCGGGAAGGAATCGATGAAGAGCTCGACGCAACTGTCCTTGTAGACTTGGTCCTGGAACCCCATATGACGGACACGGACCCGTTTCTCGAATGCTTTGAAATAGACATAGAGATAATGTTCGGAGAATCCGACCCGGGCCTCGACGCGGGGCTTGTAGCCGTTATCGAGCCAAAGGTAGTCCTTGATGGTCAGGGCCGGGATGAGGTCCCAGCGCACGGCTTCATTCCCGGGATCGAAATCTTCGTTGAGACGTAGGATTTCATACTCAGGATCCATTCTTCCCCCTCAGAGGCCGGCCGACGCCTTAACCAGCTTTTCGACGGCCGGCAGGATGGCCAGTTCGGCGTGGGCTTTGGGCTTCTTCGCCTGGTTAAGCGCCTTGAGCATCTCATCGACCCAGACTTGGTCGGGCTTTTGCCCGGACAGAACAAGGTCGAAGGCCTTGATCCCGGTTTCAGCGGCCAGAGTCAAGGCCTCGGAAAGCGGCTGGATCTCCTTAAGGACCGGGGACCCCTGGATGATCGGCAGCAGGACCTTGTAGTTATCGCGCCAACGGACGAGAGCTGCGTTGATCTCTATGGCCAACGCCTGATCTTTCGTCTGAAGGAACCTGTCGACCTTTGCCGCGAACTCCCTGGCCGTCATGGATTCGGGCGGACAGGCGTCCACGAACCGGGTGAACGGCGAAAGGGACGTATAGGTTGCCTGTTCATGCCGCTCATAGCGCTTGAGCGGCTCGACCGCGTCCGCCAAGACCGTGAGGGGCCCGACGGCCTCCGAGCGGGCCATCCGGCGCAACAGCATGGCTTGGTAGCTTAGATGCTTCAGCCCGAGTTCCTCGAGCTGGAGGCTGATGATGTTCATCCTCCGGTACATGTCCTCGACGTCCTTGACGGACTGGGGCGACCAGTATCTCTCGGCAATGGCGGCGGTCCGCGGCCAGATGCGCGAATCCACCGTTTCCGGAGTGATCAGTTCGGCCCACATCGTTGCCTCTCCGCCCAGGATGAACTTTTTCTGATCGTCCGTCAGGGGACTCGTTTCGGGGATGGGGTCGTTCAGATAGTGCTCCCACGCCGGCTGACAGAGATCGATGTAGTAGCCGTTCGAAAGCAGACCCTGGTAGCCCTTCCGGGCGGATTCGACGAGCGTCTCCTGGCCGCGCCAGGACTGGATGACGATGTTCGCAGGCAGCCCGGGCTGGAAGACCTCGTCCCAGCCGACCATCTTCTTCCCATATTTGGTCAAGATCTTCAGGATCCTCTTGTTGAAGGCGGCCTGCAGGGCATGGTTGTCGGGAATGCCATTCTTTTTCATGAACTGCTGGATCTTGGGGTTGGCCTTCCATTCGCCCCCCTCCACCTCGTCCCCTCCGATGTGCAGGTAGGCGTCGGGAAAAAGGCTTGCCATCTCCTTCAGAAACCCGTCGAAGAACTTGTAGGTCTTTTCTGCGGTCGGGTTGAAGGTCGGGACGAAGACTCCGAATTTCCTCTCGACGGTGTAAGGGCCGGACCCGCTGGCGTATTCAGGATAGGCCGCGAACCAGCTCGTCGAGTGCCCCGGGATGTCGAATTCGGGCATTACCCGGATGCCGCGGTCGGCGGCGTAGGCGATGACGTCCTTGATCTGGTCCTGGGTGTAATAGAAGCCGTCCGAGCCGAGCTGGTGGAGCTTGGGATAGGTCTTGCATTCAACCCTGAACCCCTGGTCCTCGGTCAGGTGCCAGTGGAAGACGTTCAGCTTGACGGCCGCCATGCCGTCGAGCGTCCTTTTGACCGTGTCCACGGGCATGAAATGCCGGCCCGCGTCGATCATCAGCCCGCGCCAGGTGAAACGGGGGCCGTCCTGGACTTCCAGGCAGGGGAAATAGTATCCCTGATCGTCTGCGGCCAGGAGTTGAAGGAGCGTCTCCAGCCCCCTCAGGACGCCGATGTCCGTTTTGGCCGTGAGTTCGACCTTTTCCGGCCGGATGGAGAGGTTGTAAGCCTCGTCCTCGAACGGCTCGAGCTTACCGACCCTTTCGAATTTATAGACGAGCGACGCTTGGTCGCTCGCGGCCTGGTTCAGGAGGAAGTCCTGTTTGAAGAAAAGACCGGTCCTTCCCGAAAGCCGGAACATGAAACGGGCCGCAGCCTTATGGGCCCGCGTGGCCGGGGCCCCTTCCCCGGCAACATAGAAACCGTCAGTGACCCTTTGTTTGCCATCTACAGGCGTGATCTTAACCGGCATGGGCATGAGGTCGAAACCATTCGTTCCGGCCACGGCCTGTCCCGCCCGGACCGGAACCAGCAACGGGCCGGCCAGGACAATGAATGCCACGGCGCCAGATATCTTTTTCATTTCACGTCTCTCCTTCCCAGGATAAGTTCCCCCATATCCGGGTCAAGGCTTTTCGACCGGACGTCATTCAGGGATATCGTCCTGCTCGTCCTCCAAACCCTGGGCGACCGGGTCCGGCTTGACCACGGCCTTTTTCGTCATGACGTCCTTGCCGTCGACTGAGAGTGTAACGCTGAACGTCCCGGGGTCGAGCCGGGTCAGCTTCGCACGCTCATCGCGGCTCAGGTTCTCGAGCCGCTCCGGTTCGATCTTTTTACTCAAGTTCCAGAAGACCTTCTGGAAGCCCTTGTCGGCCTTGCCCCTGATCTCCTGGACAAGGCCGCCGTCCGCGTCCTTGATGGTCAGAGTGACCGAGTCCGCCTTGCCTTTCAGGTAATAGTAGATCGTGGCCCCGACCGCCGGATTGGCCGCCTTGGCGAATTCTCCCAAGGTCTGTCCTCTCCGGTCGAAGCGGTTCCACTTGATCGTGTCCTCAATCTCGAAGAGGTGGACGTCCTTCTTGAAGAGATCCGGGTTGAATTCCTTCATTGGGAATATGTCCGCGATGTAGATCCCCCGTCCGTAGGTCGCGATAACAAGGTCGCGGTCCCTCTTCTGGACCGCGAGGTCCTTGATGATGACGTGGGGCGCCGTCGACGAGAAATTCGCCCACGTCTTCCCCTTGTCGAATGTGACGAACAGTCCGTAGTCCGTGGCCAGGTAGAGGATGTTCGGATTGTCCGGGTCCTCTTCGATATCGCTGACCGGGTTCTGAGCACCGCCGCCGATGTCCTCCCAGGTCTTGCCCATGTCATGGGTGACATAAACATAACTCTTGTCCTCGTCCTGCGTCCGATAACCGGAATAGGTCACGTAGCAGGTCTTGAGGTCGTGGCGCGACGGCAAGACCCTCTTCACCCAGCGGTCGAACGGGATGATCGCGCCCTTGACGCCTTTCTTGACCTTGCCGTCCTTTTCGTAAAAATTGTAGGTGATATTGGTCCACGTCACCCCGCCGTCGGTGGTCATCTGGAGGTTGCCGTCGTCCGTTCCGGCCCAGTAGACGCCGGGCTTCTTCGGCGACTCGGCGAAGGCGAAGATCGTCGGGTACTGGAGGTTCGTCTTTTTGGAGAGCTTGATCTTCTCCTTTTCGTTCCGGGTCAGGTCGGGCGAGATGGTGACCCAGGTGTCCTTGTCTCCGCGGCTCACGGACCGGTGGACAAACTGGGAGCAGACGAAAACGATACCCGGGTTATGCGGGGAAAGAACGATGGGTGAGTTCCACTGGTATCGCTGGGGCGGGTTGCCGGCCGCGCTCTCTTCCGGCGTGTTGCGCCGCGAGAGGGAAATAGCCTCTCCGGTCTTGAGGTTCATCCGGCTGGAATAGCCGAACTGACTCTCGTAATAGACGTATTCGGGGTTCCACCCGTCGCGGACCGTGAAAAAACCGTCCCCCGAGGGGAGATACAACCAATCCGCAGGGTAGACGCCGTTGGGGTTCCTGTTCTGGGACGGGCCCATCCAGCAGCCATTGTCCTGGGTCCCGCCCATGACGTTGTACGGGAGCTCGTTGTCTACGGAAACGTCGTAGAACTGCTGGGCGGGGATGGTCTCCTTCTGCGACCAGTGCTCGCCGCCGTCCCAACTTTCGCTCACCCCTCCGTCGTTAGCGTTGAGGATGTGGCTGGAATTAAGCGGGTCGACCCAGACCGCCCGGGAATCCACGTGGGCCTTACCGTCCGCTTCCCAATTGGAGAACTTGAAGGTCTTCCCGCCGTCCTTGGAGACCGTGGTCCGGGTCTCATGGGCATAAATGGTCTGGTCATTATTGGGATCGATGAGCAGGCGGCCGTTGTACCCGGCCTCGACCTGGTCGACGACGTCGCTCCCGCCGGCCAGCTTGTATTCGGTCATCTTCTTCCAAGTTTCGCCCAGATCTTCGGACCTGTAGATGACGCCCGCTTTTTTGACGGGCTCCATGATCTTCAGGGCGCCTCCGTAGAGGGTCTGAAGGACGAACCGGTTGATGGTCTGGCCGCGGCCTTTAGTTTCATCGAATTCGCCCGCCGCGTCCTCGGCGGCCTTGAACATGTCGACGAGCTCCTTCTTGTCCTTATATGTCTTCTGCGCTGTGGTCATGACCTTCTTGGCATCGATCTTGAGCTTGGACATAAATTCGGGGTCGACCAGAAGATCTTTGAGCTTCGCGGCCAGGTCCTTCTCGTCCTTGACGGTCTTCGGGTCGTAGGTGACGAGCTCGGCGAAGTCCTTGTTCATCTTAAGCTTGGCCGCATCGGTCACCTGGACCGCGCCGTCCTTGAAGGAGATGCCCTCGGATTCGGCGAATAAGGCTTGGGCCACGAGTGGATGGACCTTCTTCCAATCGTCCTTCTTCTCGGCGTCGCGCTTGATCGTCCGCTCGATCTCATCGACGCTCGTCAAGATGTCCTTGTCCTTGGCGTAGACCCTGCGGGCCTCTTTGTTGAAGACCGCCCAGTCCAGGCCGATCGTCTTCAGGAAACCCTTGTCCTTGACGAGATCGTTGAGCTTTTTCGCCAGGTCCTTCTCCTTGTCAGCCGTAACCGGCGTGAACTTCACGAGATTCGCCAGCTCCGGAGCTATTTTGTATTCCTTGAATTTGTTGAGGTAGAACTCGTCCCTGAAGACGTTCCCCTCGCGGAACTGGGCGGCGCCCTCGCGCTCGCTCAGCCCGACGTTCGTCTCCTCGTTCCAACGGACGTTAACGATGTTCGGGTTCTTTTCATAGAGGGCCAGTCCGTTGCGCCCCGTCTTGACATTCTGGGGAAGGCCGCCCTCGAGTTTCTTCCAGGTCTTGCCACCGTCCACGGACTTGTAGAGAAAATTCCCGTCCTGGCGGTCGATGAAGGTCCAGACGCGGCGGAAGACCTTGTAGCCGGCGGCGATGAGGACGTCGGGATTCCGGGGGTCCATGACGAAGTCCACGACTCCCCTGTCCTTTAGGTCCAGGACGCGCGTCCAGGTCTTGCCGCCGTCCGCGGTCTTATATAGACCCCGTTCGCAGTCCATGATGTTGTCGTAAAGCTTGCCCTCGGCCGCGGCGTAGACGACATCAGGATTCTTAGGGTCGATTTCTATCTTGGGGATGTAATAGCTTTTTTCAAGACCGATATGCGTCCATGTCTTGCCCGTATCCGTCGACTTCCACATGCCGTTGCCGTGGTAGGCCGCCCGGGCGTGGATCGACTCACCCGTCCCGAGATAGAGGATGCTCGAGTTCGAAGGCGCAATGGCCAGATACCCCATGCTCATGTTGCCGTATTTGTCGAAGAGCGGCTCGAAATGGATCCCTCCGTCCACGGTCTTCCACAGGCCGCCCGTGGCGGTGAGGACGTAGTAGAGCTGGCTCTGGCCCCGGGGCACGGCGAAATTCGTGATGCGGCCTGAAAAGGGCCAGGGGCCGATATGCCGCCAGGAGAACTGGTCCAGGTCGGCGGTCGTGACCGGGCCGGTCGCGACTGGGCCGGAGCCTTGGACGCTTGGCGTCTCTTGCTTTTGCGAAAAGACGGCGCCCGGCAGGGTCAGGATGAGCGCCAGCAGAATGCTGGGGAAAACAACTTTTAATGAGGGACGAATAAGAGAAGATGAAAGACGAAACATAAGGCCTCCTTCCGAATCAAAGAGACCTATTTATAGCACAGTCGGCGAAGAAATAGGAAGGGGCTCAGCCTTCGACCTTTTCGACGACGATCGTGAGCTTGGACACCAAGGCTGCGATGGCGCCGATGGCGGCCCAAACGGGGATGACGATGGCCCCAACGACGCCCACCGTCAGGGGGATCTCCATAAAGGTCTTGCCGCTCTCGTCCTTCAGAATGATGCGGCGGATATTGCCCTGGTGGAGGAGTTCCTTGAGCTTGTTGAGGATCTCGTCTCCGTTGAGCTTGAATTCCTCGGTCCTGGTTTTTTTCTCTTCGGCCATATTAAGCCTCCTTTTGGATCTATCCATGACGTTATACGAAAAAACGGTTCACAGCGTTCAACAACGGGCGGCGAAAGCTCAATTGCTGAGAAAGAGTTTTTTCAGAATCGGCAGGGACTCGGGAAAGAGGCCATTCAACGCCGAAGACTCCCATTCGGCGCGGCTTATCCGCCAGCCCACCGGCGTCTTCCGAAGTTCGAGCTTGAACCTATAGAAGTCGCCGGCGAAACGTATGATCTTCCTCAAGACCTCGGCCCCTCCCGAGGACAGCACGACGTCGGTCTCTAGAGAGACTTCTCCCTCGGCCGTGATATCCCCGACTTTCGTGTGAAGGAGATGCATGACGATACCGAAGCGGCGCCGGAAATAATCGCCGACGAGCGCTTCGGTGGCCTTCTTGTCACGGCCTTCGAAGTCCGCGTAATCATCGGTAACGACCGCGAGAAGCCCGGACAAATCCTTTTTTTCGACGAGTTTCCCTACGCTGCCCATGAATTTCAATATTCGTGCTTCTTCGGATTCGTCCGCGCATGAGGCCACTAGAAGCAAAGCTCCCAAGCCAATAATAACGGCTCTTTTTCTCATCCCGAAAAAATTCATCCCGCGGACCCGCCGCCGCCACCTCCCCCGCCGCCACCTCCCCCGCTAAAGCCTCCTCCGCCTCCCGACGAATAATGGGCGGCCGAGGTGCTGGCCTGGGCGATGGACGAGGAGACGTGCTCGATCGTCGCGATCATGCTCTCGAGGCCGCCGGAGCCGATGAAAGCCATCCGGCTATAACCATAATACCAAACGGGCGCCACCGCCCGCTCGTCTTTGAGGATCGTCGGGAGCATCTTGACGATCTTCTTGGCATTGCCGAAGAGGATGCCGAAGACGAGGTAGTGCTCCCAAAGCTTGTAGGCTTCCGGAGGAAGCTCCTTGAATTCCGAGAAGTCGTCCAGAAAGCGACGCAGGGCCTTCCACAGCTCGTTCTCCCGGGCCCATTTGAAGGCGCGGCGCTTCATCTTAGGGATAAGGACGGAAACGATGATGACAAGCAGGGGGTTAAGGGTCAGGATGGCGATAGGCAGGGACACGACCAGAAAAATGTTGCGGGCCCTGAGGCTCTCCGGCTCGATGAACTGAAGCGGCTTGGCCTCCTCCTTGATGCTCTTGACCCAGGCCAGGTACCAGGTCTGGAACTTCTGGGGTTTCTTCTTCAGGTAATCCTTCAGGTCGTCCAGGTTGAGCCGCGCCCCTTTCCGGCCATCGGTCTCTCCGACCGTGGTGAAGAGAAGTCCGAGGAGGTCCTCCTCGTAGCCGCGGAGCCCGGAATTCCCGGATATGTCCTTCCGCAGGGTCGCGATGGACTCGATGTCCTGCTTCACCCCGAAGAGCTTCCTTTTCTCCACGGCCCTGTCCTCGATCTCGATGAAACTCCGTCTGGCCAGGTCGAACAGCGTGGCCGTGAAAGAACTGGGGATCACAGCGCGCCCTTCTCGAAGCAGAACCTGAACCAGGGCCGGGGGAAGATCGGACGGCAGCTCCCTGAAATATTGAGGGATGTCGTCGAACCTATAATCTTTTCCGATCCTTTTCCAGAAGTGCAAGTAAAATAAGAGCCAGATGAACGGGCCGAGGAGGAGCCAGAGAGTCCATATCCCGGCCAACCTTAGAAAGGTTTTCGTGGCCCTTTGCCCGGCTTCCTGGGCCCTCCGGGCGCGCTCGATGGTCTGTTGAACGAACCCGGCCTCCTCTCGTTTAATGGACTCGAGAGTGTGCCGGGTCGAAGACACGCCGCCGACAAGACCCGCCGGCCAAATGACCCGGACCTCCAGGAACTGGCGCGATCCGATATCGGTTGCCGTGAACCTGGCCGTTCTTTCGTCGACGATCTCCGCCCAGCCGGAAAGCGGCCCGTGTCCATAAACGCGGATGTCGTCTTTGCTCCGGACGGCTTCGGGAAGATGAACGTTGACCGTCGCCTTGCCCGTAGGCTTATCCCAGCCGCTTCCGATGACCTGCCAGTAAAGCTCCGAGGCGTCGGGATAGCTGACGATCCCTCCCCTCACTCGGTAGTGGATATGGAACGTCTTCTTCTCGTTCCGGGCAGAGAAATGCCACTTGGCCGTGTAGTTGCCGTCCTTGACGGACGCTTCCGTTTGCAGGGCGCCACCCTGATCGTCTGTGATGCTGAAATCTTCAATGCCTATGCCATATCCATAGCCCTGCCTGTCGACCCGGAGGGGGATCCAGAGCGAGGCCCAGGAAAAACGTCCCTGGAAGTCGTAGGTGCGGTATTCGTCCACGACAAAAGAGCCGTCCTTCTCGACATTGACCTCGATCCGGACCTCTGAAAAATAGAAGTTCTTGGTCTCGGCATGGAGAAGGGCCGGCAGCGCGATGAGGAGGAATAAGATAATAAACAGGAGTTCGTATTTTGCCGTTCTTTTTTGCGGCATGGGCGTCGCCTCATTCATTTTAAAAAGAGTTCGATGACGGGGACGGCGACGTCCGGCTTCATGACGGGAAGCCGGAGAACGAGAGTATTCGAAGCCTTGCCTTCACTCTTCCCGGGTAAATATCCCGTTTCAACGCTCTCGAAGAACTTGACCTCCGAGGCATCGTTTAGGAGCTGGGCGTAGGCGACTTTGCCGACGTAACCGTCCAGGGCCAGGACGCCCATCGGCCACTCCAGGACGTGGACGTAGAGGCGCTTCATATCAGGGCTGTAGGTCAGGAGGCAGTTCGCGGGCGTCTTGAAGGCCTCCGGCGCTTGCGTGCAGCCGTAGATGGACCGGCTGTTGGTCTTCATCCACTCGCCCATGCCCTTCAGCCGCTCCGTCGCCCTGCCGTCGAACAACCCGCGGGCCGTAGGGCCGACATTAAGGAGCAGGTTGCCGCCCTTGCTAACCGTCTCGATAAGCATGACGATAAGTTGGCTGACGCTCTTCCATGTGGCTTCGTCCCGATAGTATCCCCAGGATCCGCTGAACGTCTGGCAGGTCTCCCAAGGCACCCGCTTACCGTTCATCGTCACCCACTCCGGCGGCATGAACTGCTCGGGTGTCCGGTAGTCCCAGCCCCCGGGGACATCGAGGAGATCCAGTCGATCGTCGACAATAATATTGGGCTGGAGCTCCCGGATCATCTTGATGAGTTTCTCCGAATCCCAGTCCCTCCGGCCCTTGCCGTTTGGCCCCGGGAACGAGAAATCCATGAACAGGCAGTCGATCGTCCCATACTCGGTCAGGAGCTCCCGGACCTGGTTATGCAGATATTCGATATACCTCTTCTGATCACGGTTCTTCGCCTTCTCCGCGAACTCCTTGTTGCCGAACATCGGGTGGTTTTCGTCGAGAGTGTATTCGGGATGGTGCCAGTCGAGGAGCGAGTAATAGAAGCCGACCTTGAGCCCCTCGGCCCTCATGGCCTTTAGAAGCGGTTTGATGAGGTCCTTACCGTAAGGCGTTTTCGTCGCCTTGTAGTCCGTGAACTTTGAATCGAAGAGGCAGAACCCCTCGTGGTGCTTGGTGGTCACGACGAAATACTTCATCCCGGCATTCTTCGCGGCCCTCGCCCAGTCCTGCGGATTGAAGAGGTCCGGGTTGAAATGATCGAAGTATTTTTGGTAGTCGGCGTCCGTGATGTGCTCCTGGTTCTTGACCCATTCGTGGCGGGCCGGAAGGGCATAAAGCCCCCAATGGATGAACATCCCGAAACGGGCGTCCGTCCACCACTTCATGCGCGTCTCGCGCCGGGCCTCGGTTTCTTGGGCCGAAAGCACATTCTCCAGTCCCCCGAGCAGGACGAGTCCCAGGAGGGCTGATAAGACGATCCCTTTTTTCAACATGAACTTATTCCTCAACGTTCGATCTCCTTCCTCCGGCCGCGACCGTGATCAGACTTTCAGGCCGCGCCGTTTCTATAGATGTGTTCCAGAATGGCTCCCACGCCTTCCGGGCCCAGTTCCGTGAATTCCAGCCCTGCCTCGAACACCCGGTCCTCGAACAGGCGGTTCAGCCAGCGGACCTTCCCGGTCCCATAAACGAGCCGCCGGGTCTTGGAAAGAGCGATCTCGAACCTGACGTTCGAGTCCACCGGCAGGGGCGAGTCGGTGACGATGCGAACGCCTCCGGCGGAAATGTCCTGTGTCAGTGAATAATAGGTCTCTGCGGAACCGGAGACGTTTCCCTCGGGCACAAGGCTGAGAACGACCTTGTCCTCTTCGAAAATTCTTTTCTCTTTGCGCTTTTCCTTCATTTCTCCTAGCCCGCCGCGAACCGTTTCGGCAACAAATCGGAGGTCCTTTCCCGGGGAGGAGCATACCAAAACCCGAAAAAAACGTCAAATTTCCTAACAAACCCAAAATTACCGATGGGACGTAGGTCGGAATTCCGGGTATCACCAGAAGTCGGCGTCATCGCTTGAGTTAAACAACACATCGGCATTTTTATGAATAAGTCAGGCAAACAAGGCCGGAGCGATTTTGACATTTAGACGGCGTCCGGTTAGGATAATTCGCGAACAATGTTGGAGGGGAGAATGATCGTGATCAATCGGACCTTGCCGCAGCTATTCGAGGACGCCGTTGGGAAGTACCCGAATAACGTCCTCCTCTGGGAAAAACACACCGATAAGTTCGAGGCGGCCACTTACTCGCGGACGCGTGTCTTGGTCCGCGAGTTCGCGGCGGGGCTTATTAGCCTGGGGCTGAAAAAAGGTGACCGGGCGGCCCTCATCGCGGAAGGACGAACCGACTGGGTCGTGAGCGAGCTCGGCATTCTCTTCGCCGGGGCCGTGGACGTCCCCATTTCCGTCAAAATCGAGGAACTGTCCGATCTCAAGTTTCGGCTGGCCCATTCCGGCTGCCGGATGGTCATCGTGTCCCAAAGCCAGGTCGGCAAGATCCGGAGAATCAAGCACGACCTGGCCGACCTCGAGAGAACGATCGTCCTCGACAAGCTCGCCTCCTACGAACCTGACGAGGTTTTCGCCGGCGACGTGAGCGCTCAAGGTAAAAATTTCCTGGGCGACCATGGCGGTGAGTTCGAGGCTCTTTGGCGGTCCATCCGCGAGGACGATTATGCCAATATCTGTTACACTTCGGGAACGACGGCCGACCCCAAGGGCATCATCCTGACCCACCGCAATTACACCGCCAATATCGAGCAGGCCCAATCGCTGGTTCCGTTCCCCCCTTATTATGTCTCCCTGATCATCCTGCCCTGGGACCATGCCTTCGCCCACACCTGCGGCATTTACACGATCATGAAGGGCGGGGCCGCCCTGGCTTCGGTCCAGCTCGGGAAAACGGCCCTCGAAACGCTCAAAAACGTCCCCGGCAACATCAGAGAGGTCCGCCCCCATTTTCTGCTCAGTGTTCCCTCTCTGGCCAAAAGTCTCCGGAGAAACATCGAAAAAGGCATCCGCGAGAAGGGGCCGAAAGTCGAGAAGCTCTTTCAGAAGGCCCTGAAGCTGGCCTGCGAATACAACGGGGACGGCCGGGACCGGGGCAAAGGCCTGAAGAAGCTCAAGAAACCGTTCCTGTCCCTCTATGACAAGGTCCTGTTCAGCAAGGTTCGGGAGAATTTCGGCGGCCGGCTGAAGTTTTTCGTCGGCGGCGGGGCGCTCCTAGACATAGAGCTCCAGCGCTTCTTCTACGCCATCGGCGTACCCATGTTCCAGGGTTACGGCCTGACCGAGGCCGCTCCCGTCATCTCGGCGAATTCCCCCAAACACCACAAGCTGGGGTCCTCGGGTCGGGTGGCCGAAGGGATCGAGCTCAAGATCTGCGACGAAAAGGGCGCGGAACTCCCCGTCGGCCGGACGGGAGAGATCGTCATCCGCGGCGAGAACGTCATGGCCGGATATTGGAAGAATGAAAAGGCGACGAAGGAAGTGATTCGGGACGGATGGCTCTACACCGGTGACCTCGGTCATCTGGACGAGGACGGGTTCCTCTACGTCCTTGGCCGGATGAAGAGTCTCCTTATCGCCAATGACGGCGAAAAGTACAGCCCCGAGGTCATCGAGGAGGCCGTCACCGAGAATTCGCCTTACGTCGAGCAGCTCATGCTCTACAACGACCAATCCCCTTACACGGTGGCCCTCCTTGTTCCCAACAAAGAAGCTGTCCTCTGCCGGCTGAAAGAGTTCGGACTGTCCTGCAGGACGAAAGAAGGCCAGCAGGCCGCGCTGAAGCTCATCGAGGGGGCGATCAACGACTTTCGCGAGGGCGGCGGTCACGGAGGGATGTTCCCCCCGAGGTGGCTGCCCGCGGCGGTGGCCGTCCTCGGCGAGGGTTTCACCGAGCAGAACCGGTTCCTCAACTCCACGCTGAAGATGGTCCGCGGCCGGATCACGGAGCATTACCGGAACCGTATTGACTACTTGTACACCCCTGAAGCCAAGGACATTTGCAATCCTCAGAACATGAACATTATCGGCAAGTTCGAGTGAGACATGGGTCCGCGGCGACCGGGCTGAAGTTCTGTTGACAAACCCTCCGGATTTTTATAACGTGGACTTCATTCAAGGTCCGCGGATCGACGAAAGAGAGGTCATCATGAGCGCTAAATTCCGCCTGGGTGCGATGATGTTCCTGGAGTATGCCGTCTGGGGGGCATGGGCCCCGGTATTGACAGCCTACCTTCAGAACGATCTTCATTTCACCGGAATCCAGTATGGCTTCATCATGAGCCTGTTGCCCATCGCCACGATCATCGCCCCATTAATCGGGGGCCAGCTGGCCGACCGTTACTTCCCCACCGAGAAGGTCATCGGCGTGAGCCAGCTCGTCGGCGGCGCCATCCTCCTTCTTGGCGCGGCCGTCGTGAGCTACACGGCCATGATCTGGATCATGCTCGTCTACTGCGTCATCTACGCGCCGACCCTGGCCCTGACGAACTCCATCGCTTTTATCAACCTGAAGGATTCGGAGAAGGATTTCGGCCGGATCCGGGTCTGGGGGACGATCGGTTGGATCGCCGCCGGCTGGTCGCTCACTGGCTGGCGCTTCCTGGCCAAGTCCACGCCATGGATCGCGGTCAAGGGGGATACCCTCTTCCTGGCCGGTCTCTTTTCCATCGTCATGGGCGTCCTGGCCTTCGGCCTGCCGCACACCCCGCCCAAGAAAGAGGGGGCCAAGCCCTGGGCGTTCCTCGAGGCCGCCAAGATGCTGAAGGACCGCGACTTCCTGATTTTCACGGTCATCGCCTTCATCGTGGCCACGGAGCTCCAGTTCTATTACGTCTTGACGGCCCCGTTCCTGACTTCGCCCAAGATCGGCGTCGCCTCGACCTGGCTGTCCATGGTCATGACCATCGCCCAGTTCGCCGAGATCTTCGTCATGGCCCTGCTCCTCCCCAAGGTCCTGCCCAAGTACGGCATTAAGAAGACCATGACCCTCGGCGTCCTGGCCTGGCCGCTCCGATACATCATCTTCGTCATTGGAGGGCCGGCCTGGCTGGTCATCGCTTCGCTCTCCCTCCACGGCTTCTGTTACGTTTTCTTCTTCACGGCGGCCTACATCTACGTGGACACGATCGCGCCGGCCGACATCCGGGCCTCGGCCCAAAGCCTGATCGCCGTGGTCATCCTGGGAATCGGAAACTTCGTCGGCTCGAACTTCTCAGGTTGGATCCAGAACGTCTTCACCACCGGCGGGGCGACCAACTGGCGGAACGTCTTCTGGGTCCCGACGGTCCTGACGCTCGTCTGCGCCGCGGCCTTCGTCCTCCTGTTCAAGGAAAGAAAGGCCCCGGCTCCTCAACAAGGATAGAACATGGGGGACATTTACCTCAGGTACGTGTCCCCGCTTTGGAGGCATAAATGAAGACTCACAAACGTCTCGGTGTCGGTTTCGTGGGAGGGGGCTTCATCACCCGCTTCCACCTCCGCTCCTGGGTCGGCGTCCGCGACGCCGACGTCCTGGGGATCGTGGACCCGGACGAAACGCGGGCCCGCGAGGCCTGCGCCCTGGCCAAGAAGCTCCGGATCGGCGACGCCAGGCCCTACAAGTCACTGACCAAGATGATCGAAGACCAGGACATCGACGCCGTCTGGATCTGCTCGCCCAACTACACGAGACTTGATGTCATGGAAGAGATCGTTTACGCCCGGCAAAAGGGCGGCGCGAAGCTCATCGGTGTGACCTGCGAGAAGCCCCTGGGCCGCAACGTCAAGGAGGCCAAGACCATGCTGGAGATGGTCCGCAAAGCCGGGCTCCTCGACGGCTACCTCGAGAACCAGGTCTTCTCCCCCGCCGTGGTGCGCGGCAAGGAGATCGTCTGGGCCCGGGGAGCGAGCCTCTGCGGCAGGCCTTACCTCGCCCGCGCGGCCGAGGAGCACAGCGGACCCCACATGCCCTGGTTCTGGGAGGGCACCCTCCAGGGCGGCGGCGTCCTCAACGATATGATGTGCCATTCGGTGGAGGAGGCCAGGTTCATGCTCACGCCGCCGGGAGCCAGGCGCGAAGTACTGACGCCGGTCAAGATCACGGCCCATACCGCCTGTCTGAAGTGGCAGGACCCGAAATATGCCAAGGTCCTGGCCGATAATTCCGGCGGAAAGACCGATTACATCAACCGCCCGGCCGAAGATTTCGCCAGGTCCCTTATCGAATACAGGGACGAAAAAGGAAATAACCTGGTCGTCGAAACGACCACGTCGTGGTGCTACGTCGGCGCCGGCCTGAGGCTCAGCATGGAGCTCCTCGGTCCCGAGTATTCCCTGGCGATCAACACCCTGGATTCCGGGCTCAAGATCTTCTTCAGCCGCAGGGTCCAGGGGGCATCGGGAGAGGATTTGGTCGAGAAGCAGAACGCCGAGGTCGGCCTCATGCCCGTGGTGAGTTCGGAAGAAACGGAATACGGCTACACCGCGGAGAACCGTCACATGGTCGAATCCTTCCTGGACGGCAAGCGGCCGGAGGAGAACTTCAGCGACGGCCTGAACGTCGCCGAACTCCTGATGGCGGCCTATATGAGCGCCGAGCGGGAAAAGACCGTCACCTTCCCCATCGCAGGCCTGGAGGACTTCATCCCGGCCGTGGCCAGGGGGACGTGGAACCCCAGAAAGAAGTGACGGCTGTCAACCGGACAAACAAGGAGATCCAATGAAAAAACATCTATACCTGACAATGGCATTCTTCATCCTTCTGATGGCGACGGCGGCCTGGGCTGCGAAGCAGCCCGCGGCGCCCCAGATCCGCCACATTTCCCCGGAACTTCAGAAAAAGGTCGAGGACACGAATTACCAGGACGTCCGCATCAAGCCTTTCCCGATCGCCGTTCAATGCTGGACGTTCCGAAAATTCTCGTTCTTCGAGACTCTGGACAAGGTCAAGGCCCTCGGGATCAAGTATATCCAAGCCTATCCCGGCCAGCCCCTCGGCGCCGAATTCCCGAAGGCCGGATTCGACGAGAACATGACCAACGCCCAGACGGCCCGGGTCAAGGACACGCTCAAGGAAGCCGGGATCGACGTCGTGGCCTACGGCGTCTGCGATATCGGGACGACCGAGGCGAGCATGCGCAAGGTCTTCGATTTCGCCCGGAAGATGGGTATCCGGACGATCGTGACCGAGCCCGCGGACGACGACTTCACCCTTCTCGAGAAGCTCGTTGACGAATATGACATCCGCATCGCCATCCACAATCATCCCGCTCCGGCCAAATATAATCTTCCGGAGACCGTTTACGGCCACGTCAAGGGACGCGACGCGCGCATCGGCTCTTGCGCCGACAACGGACACTGGATGCGCGGCCTGAACGACCCCCGCGAAGCGTTCAAACTCCTCGAAGGCAGGATCCTCGACGCCCATCTTAAAGACCGCAGTGACTACGGTGTCAAGAAGGGCGTCGATGACGTCCCTTGGGGCCAAGGCAAGGGCAACATCCGGGATCTCCTGGCCGAGCTGAGCCTCCAGGATTACGATGGCTTCCTGACGATCGAATACGAGAACGAAAAGGAAGTCGCAAATCCCATGCCCGCAATCCAGAAGAGCGTCGTGTACGTCAAGAGCATCACCTACTACGACGGCTTCGAGCAGATCTTTAAGAGGGGCTGGGGAGGCCCATATGAAAAATACGGCTGGAACCATTACGGCCCCGGGTATTTTGAGGTTGATCCCAAGACGGGCGTTCTCAAGGGCCAGGGCGGTATGGGTCTTCTCTGGTATAGCGCTAAGAAATACCGGGACTTCATCCTCGACCTCGAGTTCAAATGCGCCACGAAGGAGACAAACTCCGGGATCTTCATTCGGGTCCCGGAAGTCCCGACGAGCGACGACTACATCTATCACTCCTTCGAGGTCCAGATTTATGATGCCGGCGAAGGGAAACATGTGACCGGCGCTGTCTACGATGTCCAGGCCCCGACCGTCAACGCCGCTCTACCGACCGGCGAATGGAACCATATGAAGATCACGTTCCAGGCGAAACACCTTAAGATCGAACTCAACGGCAAGCTCGTCCTGGACTGGGAAGGCGTCCCCGGCGGCAAGGTCAAGGATTTCGCGGCCGAAGGATACATCGGCCTCCAGAACCATGACTCCGTCGCTCCGCCGTATTTCAGGAACATCTTCATCAAGGAGCTTTAATCTAATACGAACGCATTAGATAGTTTGACATCTGACTTTAAGCGGCCTGAAGCCGCCCTCACTCCCCCGACCCCCGGGGAACCAGTCCCGTCGGTTCCCCCCGTCGAAAAAGCCGACGGGTCCCCCCTCCGCTACGGGGGCTTGAGGACGGCATTCAGTGCCGTTCATACATTGTAACTTCTTTGATTGCGTTCGTATTAGATCGATATTTTACTAGGTTATAACGCGTTTTTTGAGGTTTCCGTCCACATGGATCGCCTCCAATCTCTTCCCGCGTCCTTTCCCGGCGTTCCTATGTTTCATGAGTCCCACCCAGACCCGCCCTCTAAAATCCCGGGCTGATGCTGAGCTGGAAATGCCAGCCTTTTTCCGGACGCTGGAAGGGATAGACGTAGTTCACCCCGAGGATCAGATAGCCGAAAAGGTTCGTTCTTATGCCGATGCCCGCGCTCGAGATGGGCCTCTTGTCGGTGCTGCCGTAGAGGCCGGGAGTATTCGTGGAATTCCAAGCAACTCCCCAATCGTAGAACCCGAAAGCCTCTATCGGGAACGGCCCATAATAACCTTTGCCGATCCCCAAGACCCTGAAGAGAGGGAAGCGGATCTCGGCGCTGGCGACGATCATCTTGCTGCCGTAGAGTCGGTTGTAATCAAATTCCTTGGCGGTGCTCGCGCTGTAGGATTCGTAACCCCGGACAAGGTCCCAGTAGCCGATATACAGGGGCCATAGCCGCGTGTCCTCGGCGCTCTTGCCCCAGCGCCCGTAATGGAGGGCCCGGAAAGCTAACGTGAACGGTTTCAACGGCATAAAGTAGCGCCGGTAATCAGCCATCGCCGTGACGTAGGAAAGAGACCCGATGGTAGGCGAAACTTCAAGAATATAGCTCTGACCCAGGATGGGGCTCGTGGCTCCGAAGATCGAGCTGTCATAGACGAGGGCGCCCGACACATATCCGTAGCTCAGGCTTTTGGGAGTGGGCAGCGTTTGCTTCTCGTTCAGGAGCAATGTGCCGTCGATCAGGGAATAGGCGCGGGTGTAGACCGTCCAGTTGAAATCCAGGAGGCGGTAGCCGCCGCTGAGCTCAAGGCGTTGGACTTGGGTGATAGGATAAAGGGCGAACGCGGACAGGTCATAATTTATCTGACGGTAGATGTTCTCTTCTTCGATCTGGGCGGGCTCCCCGAAGACCTCCCCCATGTAAATCGAATAGTAAGGCCAAGGGTAGGAAACGCGTTGAATGACGGCTCCCCAGTTCAACCGATGCTGGCTGTTCTGGTAGGCGAGGGTTGCCCCGGTATCGATCAGGCGGTTGCCGGTTTGGGCCATGGTGACAATGGTGTGGTATCCCAGCATATCGCTCCAGAACGCAGCGATGCCGCCCGCCCCGTAGGTTCCGTAGCGATCGACGCCCACGGCGACCGTCGGAGGGCTGACGTAATCAAGGCTCAGTTTGGGCCGGTAGCCGGACACCATGAAGTTGGTGTCCTTGGGCAAACCAAACAGCGGGTTTCTCAGCAGACCGAGCAACGAGCCCTCCGCTTGTTTCCGGGGAGGCAGAACGGCCAGGTTTACATCCCCGAATTGGGCCAGGAACGACTGCCCCTCGAGGACCTGGGGGGAGTCGATCGCGTAGATCGAGTAACGGCCTTGGTCGTAGGCGCTGAATACAAGACGGCCCGTGGCTTGGGCCACGGAGATCGCCGGGCTCAGGTCGGTGATTCCGCTGATGCCCGTGTAGAGGTTGGTGATTTCATAAATCTTGCCGCTCGTCAAATCGGTCCTGTAAAGATCGGTCTTGCCGTTCTGGTCGGATAGGAAATAGAGGCTCTTCGAATCCGGTGACCACTGGGGGTTGATGTTCTTCCCTGTCGGGAAGGCCAGGACCTTCTTGACCTGACCGCTTTCCGGGTCCATCAATCCCAGTTCATAATTGCCGATGTCCATCCAATCGAGGTTGGTCGAGAAGCGCTCGGTGACGAAAGCGATCTGGCGGCCGTCGGGGGACCAGGCAGGCTGGAGGTCGCCGAATACGTCCCTGGTCATCTGCTTCACGGTCGATGTATTGAGGTCGTAGATGAAAATATCCGAGATCCCTCCGGCCAGGGCTGAGAACGCGATGAAACGGCCGTCAGGCGACCAGCAGGGGTTGAGGATCTCTCCCAGTTCGGGGAACGGAATCTCGCGCTCGATCTTGTTCTTCCGGATGTTGATCACCGTGAGGAGCGGCCGGCCCTTGGCGATGGCGCCGAAGACAAACCGTTCGCCCTTGAAGTCCCATGAACCGGCGGACCGGATGAATTGAAGGCTCTCGAAATGCGGGTCGACGGCCGTGGAAACGATCTTCCTCTTGATCTTCCCCGTTTCCGCATCGGCCAGATAGAGGTCCACGGAGAAAAGGTCCCGGGTGGACAGGAAGACCATTTCCTTACCGTCCGGGCTCAGAGCCGGAGAGATGTTGTAAACGTTCATCTCGGACCCCAACTCGAGGGGTTTCCCGGTTTTGTCCAAGGTTTGTGTCTTCTCATAGAGAGGCGTGTAGGCGTCCTGCATGGACTTGTGCCAATCTTCGGAGATCTTCTTCATCTTGCCGCCCAGGCTCATCTCCAGGACGGCCTCAAAGCTCCCGGAGCGGCCCACGGTCTTCATCATCTTGCCGATGACCTCGTCGCCCAGGCGGCCCGTGATATAGGACCACAGGGCATGTCCGTAACGGTATGGGAAATACTTCGAATTTTCGAGCTTATTGATCTGGGGCAGGTCTTTCCTTCGGGTCGTGTCCCTCATCCACATGGCGGTGTTCGGGTCGACCGGGCCGATCGACAGGAACTCGGCCATGCCCTCGATAAACCACAAGGGGATCCGGAGGGAGTCGGAATTCTGCCGCTGATTGTCCGAATGTCCCTGGGCCATGATATCGTACTGGAAGGCATGGACCATCTCATGTCCGATGACGTGATCCGTTTCGGACATCGAGGCCCCGTACGGCAGAACGATCCGGCGCTTAAAGGACTCGGTGACGCCGCCGGTCCCCTCCCCCATCGTCCCGGGGATGACCGTCGTCTGCTGGAACTGCGGGCCGCTCGAGTAGAGCACCAGGGGTTGGCGGCCCTTGAGCTCATGGTTAAACATCCGGGCGAGCCGGGCGTACCAACGCTCGGCCATCAGCCCGGCCTGCTTGACCGTTTCCTGATCCTCCAGATAGAAATAGATGTCGAAGTGCCGGGTCTTCATGACCTTGAAGTCGAACCGCTGGTACTGGACCTTGTTCCGGCCGAAGTATTGGGCCGCGGCGGGAGACGCCAGGGCCGTGAGCCCGAAGGCTAATGCCAGAACGAGTGCCAAAGGCTTTATGAGAAAACGGGAACTCATCTTGGTCCTCCTTGATGATGTTATTTTACCTCATAAACGGAAAATCCTCAAAGCCGAACCGGCGAGCGTCGTTTCTCGGCTGTCTTCAATAGCCATTACTCGATACTATAACGACACCGTAAGCGTTTAAGTTTCAAATGAGGGCATCCGACTCGGGAGCGGCGCATCGGCTTTATCTTATAAATCCTATAATTATTATATAGTATATTTCCCGAAAATCAAGGGCCCATCCGGTCGCGTTCCGCAGCTTCATTTGACCTCGCTTTGCCGTTTGCGGTAAGATGGCGGAGAATTCATCATGATACAGCAGATCGTCGTCATCCTGGCGCTCATGATCGCCGCCTATGTCCTGGCCAAGCGGAGGAAGCTGTCCGTCGAATTGAGCATGTTCTGCTCAACGGTCGTCGGCGGCATGACCGGGGCTATACTCAAGACCCCTCCTCTTGCCGATCTCCCGCGTCACCTCGTCGAAGGCGCCTTCACTTACCTTGATGTCATCCTCGTCTTCTTTACGGCCACCCTGTTCATGGCCATTGTCAGCGAGTCGGGAGGCATCACCTATGCCGTCCGGGCGACGCTCAAACACTTTGGACGCCGGCGCCTCGCCGCCCTTCTCATCCTGATGATCATCGTCCTTATCCCCGGGGCCCTGACCGGCGCCGGGAGCGTATCGCTTCTCGTCGTCGGCGCGCCGGTGGCCATGGCCCTTGATGGTCTGGGGGTCCCGAAGAAGAAGATCACCGCGATCCTCTTCATCACGGCCGGCCTTAGCGCCGCAGCGCCTCCGGTCAACATTTGGGCCATGGTCCTATGCGCCGGAACAGCAATCCCTTATGTCGGTTTTGAACTTCCGCTGGGCATCCCGGTCCTCGTCCTCGGCGCGTTCACTATGATTTTCCTCGGCTGGAAAAAAGAAGGCGGCAAGGACATCGCCCAGGCCCTCGGCGAGATGCCGGAAGCCCCCAAGGGCATGAGATGGTGGAGGGTCGCCCTCCCGTTCATCGTCTTTTTCGGCCTCGTCATCGCTTACAGGGTCAAGCCCTTTGTCGCTCCGATCTTCGGTTTGGCTCTCGAGTTCGTCCTGGCCTCCCTCGTCGCCTGGGCCCTCAGCCCGCGGAAGATCGATATCCTCGCCGTGTCCCGGGTCACGGTCAGGCGGCTCCTTCCCCTCCTTTCCTCGATGGTCGTCATCGGAATGCTCCAGCAGGTCATGACCGCGACGGGAGTCCGCGGTCTCCTGTCCTTCGCAGTCATCTCCATCCCCCTGGCCCTCCTCTTCATCCTCTTTCCCGTCATCATCCCCTTCTCTGAAGGGGTCCTCACCTATGGCGGCGCGGCCATCATCGGCATTCCCCTGATCTGGTACCTGGATTCGCTGGGTTACCACGCGACCGTGGTCATCGCGGGCCTCAGCCTGCTCTGGCCCCTGGGCGACGGGCTTCCGCCCACCGCCCTCATCGGCCGCTTGAGCCTCATGGTCACCGATTACAAAGAGTCCTATTGGACATTTCTGAAAAGCACTTGGGTCCCCTGGCTGGTCATCACGGCCGTGGGCTTGCTCATGGTTATCTTCAGCACGAAACTGGCGTTCCTGGTCAAATGGAGCATGTAAAAAAGAACCGAGAAAGGCTGGACATGAAAAGGAGCCTTGAATGAGCCTCGTCATCATGATCGCGTATTATGTTTTGTGCGCGTTCCTGGCGGGATTGCTCTTCTGGAACTTCGTCCGGGAAAAAAAGAGCAAGGACGACCTCGTGCTTTACCTCCTGGTCATGGTCCCTCTCATCCTCAGGCTCCTGCGGATCAAATGAATGACGAAACAGGCATGAAACACGAAAAGATGTTCAAAATGGCCGCGATCGTTCTCACGGTCGGCCTCCTCGTTATCGGCGGGGCCCCGCTCTACAAGCACCGTCACTTCGCGACTCCCGTCGTCGAGGGCCCCGGCGTGACTCGCGTCGCAAAACTCAGCGAACATGTCCCCCGACTCGAGGGGACCATGGCCGACACGAACGTCTTTTATCTCGAAGGGAAGGAACCGGGCGGCAAGGTCGTTATCCTTGCGGACACCCACTCCAACGAGCCGGCCGGACTCCTGGCCTCGCTCATCGTCATCGAGAACGCCGTCGTTGAAAAAGGCACGGTTATCGTCATTCCCGTCTTCAACAACAGCGGCAGCCGGAACACCCGGCCGGGCGACGGGTATCCCCTTTACTACGACATCCCGACCGAATGGGGTTCGAAGCGGTTCCGGATGGGAAACCGCGATGCCTCTCCCCTCGACCAATGGCCCGACCCGGACGTTTATATCCATTATCCTGAAAAGCAACTCCTGTCCTACATCGACGTCCGGAACACGAACAGGACGTGGCCGGGAAGGCAGAACGGCCCTCTCATGGAACAAGTGACCTTTGGCGCGATGGAGATCATGAGGAAGGAGAACGTCGATATCGCCGTGGACCTTCATGGGGCGGAGACCATGTTCCCGGTGACGAACTGCATCGTGGCCCCCGAAAAATCGTCGAGGATCGCGACTCTGGCCTCTCTCACCGTCAAGGCGACGGAGGGATTCGATAACCACGTCGAACCCTCCCCATCGGGTTTTCACGGCCTGTCCCATCGGGAGATCGGCGACCACTCCGGCGCCGCGCCATTCCTCCTGGAGGCGCCCATCCCCTTCCTCGACCAGCCTACCGGTCCGAAGACGGTGAAGTTCCTGCTTGACGGCAAAGACGATTTCCTGCTCAGCCTGGCAAAGAAAAAGAGGCTGTTCGTCCATTATGACGAATCCGGTTGGCCGATGGAGAAACGCGTCGGCCAACATCTTTCGGTGACGCTGGAGATCCTGCGCCAGTTCTCCAAGAAGAACCCTGACCGGGGTATCGTCGTCCGCGGCGTTCCCCGCTATAGCGAAGTCATAAAGAACGGAGTAGGGCACTACTTCCATGACCCTGCCAAAGCGGAAACCAGGAAGGTCATTCCCAATTGACGATATCAAGGCGACCCTGCCGGAGGTGTTCGATGAAGCTCAAAAAGCGGTTGTTCCTTGCCGCCGCCCTGGCGGTCTTCCTGATCGTTCCCCAGGCGAGACCTCTTCCCGGCGATGATCCACCCGCCGCTGGAACGTTCGATGACGAACCCAGAGGCTGCACGGTCATCATGGTGGGGAAGGACGCCTCAACCGACGGGTCCGTTATGAGCACCCACGCCGCCGACTGCGGCGTCTGCGACTGGACCTGGCGTCACGCGCCGGCGGCCGACCACAAACCGGGCGAGAAGCGGAACATCCTCCATATCAACCAGATCCGGACCTGGCCGCCGGACGCGGGCCTCAAGTGGGACATGGTCCTCAAGAACATGACGGGTGTCGAGATCCCTCAGGTCCCTCATACCTTCGGCTATCACCATGCCGTTTTCGGCTACATGAACGACCAGCAGGTGGCCATCGCCGAATCGACCATCGGGAACCAGCGCAAGATGTCCAACCCGACGCCCTCCGGGATCATGGACATCACGATGCTGACTCTCCTGGCGATGGAAAGGGGCGGGACGGCCCGTGAGGCCATCAAGGTCATGGGGGGGTTGGCCGAGCAATACGGCTACGGCTTCCATGACGGAGGCGAGATGCTCGCCGTCTCCGACCCGAACGAGGTCTGGGTCTTCGAGATCATGCCGGTGGGACCTCTGTGGACGCCGAAGAGCGGCAAGCCCGGGGCTGTCTGGTGCGCCCGGCGCGTCCCCGACGATCACGTCAGCGTCTGCCCGAACGAATCCAGGATTGGCGAGATCGACCTTGGAAAGCCAGACTATTTCATGGCTTCGCCCAATGTGGTTTCCACCGCCGTCGAGGCCGGGCTCTACGACCCCAAGGGCGGCGAATCCTTCAACTGGATGAAGGCTTATGACCCGGCCGAGGGAAGCGCCGCTTCGAGCGAAGGCCGACGGCAGAGACTTTGGCGGTTCTTCGATCTCGTGGCGCCGTCCCTCAAGCTCAGCCCGGAAACGCCGGACATGGACCTCCCCTTCTCGGTCAAGCCCGATAAAAAGCTCTCGCTCCAGGACGTCATGGCTCTGACCAGGGACAAATCCAAGGGCACTCCCTTCGATCCCCTCAAAGGGGTCCGCGGCGGTCCCTTTCAGAACCCGAATTACTATCAGAGCATTCGACTCATAAGCGTCCCCAACGCCGAATATACGACCATGACCCAGTGTCGCGCCTGGCTTCCACACGCTGTCGGCGGCATCGTCTGGATCGCTCTCGGCGCCCAGGACACCTCTTGCTACATTCCTTTTTACGCCGGAATCACCGAGGTTCCGAGGTCCTTTTCAATCGGGGATCACTGGGTCTTCAACCGTGACTCGGCCCGCTGGGCATTTGACTACGTGGATTACCACGTTCAACCGGCCTACGACCCGGCCATCGAGGACGTCCAGGCCGCCCGGGTCCAATGGGAGGCCGGCGCCGTCGTCCGGACGCCGGAAATCGATCAGAGGGCCGCCGAACTCTTCAAAAGGAACCCGGCCCAGGCTGTTAGGTTCCTGACCGGCTACTGCCTGAACAACGCAAACAGCGTCATCAACGCCTGGTGGAAGCTGGGTGATGACCTGCTCGTCAAGTATAACCATCTGGGGAACTACAACGCCCTAAAACGGACGTCCGGACGGATCAAGATCCCTAACGTCGAACTCTGGCAGAAGGCCGTCAAAGTCATCGATATCGTTACAAAAGAAGACAAATGAGGAAGACCTGGATCGTTTCTTTCGGAAAGAATCCAAAATGCTTAAGGAGGCAAAAATTGCATAAGACGCGTTTGTTGAGGTTCTTCGTTTTCGCGGCCGTCTTGGTCGCGGCCTTCGTACTCACACGGGCCCAGACTCCCAAAGCCGTTGAGATGGAGCCGGATTTCGCGGTCCGGAGCTGCACGTCCATCCTGGTCGGAAAGGACGCTTCCGCCGACGGTTCGACGATGACGACACATACGTGCGATTGCGGGGTCTGCGACTGGACCTGGCGGCACGTCCCGGCCGCGGACCATAAACCCGGCGAGACGAGAAAGATCTATCACATCTCCCAGTACAAGACATGGCCCCCCGCCGAGGGGCTCAAGTGGGACCTCTACAAGAAGGACTTAACCGGTACGGAGATCCCCGAAGTCGCTCACACCTATGCCTACCACCATGGGATGTTCGGCTACATGAACGAGAAACAGGTCGGCATCGGCGAGTCCAGCATCGGGACTCAGCGCAAGATGATCAATGCGACACCCTCGGCAGTTCTTGACCTCAGCATGTTGACTCTGCTCGGACTGGAACGCGGCAAGACGGCCAGGGAAGCCATCAAGGTCATGGGTGAGCTGGCGGAAAAATACGGTTACGGCTTCCATGACGACGGCGAAATGCTGGCCGTCTCCGACCCGAACGAGGTTTGGATCTTCGAAATCATGCCCGTGGGCCCTCTATGGACCCCCAAGAGCGGCAAGCCCGGGACCCTCTGGTGCGCCCAGAGGGTCCCGGACGACCAAGTCAGCGTATGCCCTAACGAATCCCGGATCGGCGAGATCGACCTCGGCAAGCCCGATGATTTCATGGCCTCGCCAAACGTCGTTTCTTACGCCGTCGACAACGGTTATTACGACCCCAAGAGCGGCAAGCCGTTCAGCTGGAAACGGGCCTACTCACCTGCCGAGGGGAGCGCGGTGAGCACGGACGGCCGCCGCCAGCGCCTGTGGCGTTTTTTCGACCTGGTCGCGCCCTCGCAGAAGTTCAACCCGGAAACCCTGAACATGGACTTCCCCTTCTCGGTCAAGCCCGACAAGAAGCTCTCGGTCCAGGACGTCATGGCCATCACCCGCGACAAGTCCAAGGGGACGCGCTTCGACACGACGAGCGGCATCCGCGGCGGGCCGTTCCAGAACCCGAACTATTATAGGAACACGAGGACCATCTGCGTCTCGAACGTCGAATATACGACGATCACCCAATGCCGGAGCGGCCTGCCCGACGCTATCGGCGGCATCGTCTGGATCTCCTTCGGGCCCCAGGACACCGCCTGTTACATGCCGTTCTACGCCGGCATCTTGGAGATGCCGAAATCCTTCGCGGTCGGCGACCACTGGACCTTCAACCGGGATTCGGCCCGGTGGGCCTTCGATTATACCGATTTCCACGTTCAGGCGGCCTACAACGCGGCCATCGCGGACGTCCAGGAGGCCCAGGCGAAGTATGAAGCAGCCGTCGCCGCCCGCATCCCGGAGATCGACAAGCAGGCCCTCGATCTCTACAACAAGAAACCCGCCAAGGCCGCCCAGTTCCTGACGGGCTTCTGCCTGAACAACGCCCAGACGGCCGTCAAGGCCTGGTGGGACCTCGGGGACCAACTCCTCGTCAAGTACAACCACCTCGCCTTTTACGACTCCCAGAAGAGGACCAGGGGCCGGATCAAGACCGCTTCACCTACTTGGTGGATCAAGGCGGTCAAGGCGATGGACATCCTCCTCGAACCCGATAAAGAATAACGGAGGTTCACATGAAACGAACGACATTATGCCTGATCCTTGGGATCGCGTTCTTGGCGGGAGGACTTTTCTCCCAGACCGTGCCCAAGGCCAAGATGCCCGTGCTGACGACGTCGGCCGGGCAGAGCCCGGACGTCGAAACGCTCAATATCGTGATGGAAGAGGCCGGGCTTGGCTACGATTATTGCGACGTCCCGACCGCTGAAATGCTCGCTCCGGGCGTCGGACTCGGAGGGAAGGAATCCGGCCCGGGTTTCCACGTCGAGATCAAGGCCGACTTCGCTAAATTCCCGAAAGGGACGCCTTATAAGACGGTCATCTTCGCCATCGGCGCCTCTCTCAAAGGCATGGGCGCCTCGGGGCTTACCTTGGAGAGCGAGGAAGCGCGTCTCAAGAAGCTCATCGACACCTGCAAGCAGAAAAAGATCTTCGTCATCGCAGTCCACGTCGGCGGGGAGTCCAAGAGGGGCGCCCCCAAGAGCGACAATGAACGGATGATCGACGCCGTGGCCCCGTATGCCGACTATCTCATCGTCACCAAGGACAGCAACAAGGACGGCCGGTTCACGACGATCGCCAAGAACAAGAACATCCCTTTGTCCGAAGTCGAGTACGCGCTGGGGCTTGTCGATATCCTGAAGCAGGTGTTCAACTAGCCGCTTCTCTTCCGATCTGCACAGGCCCCGTGACGCCTGCGGGGTAGCTAGCTTACAGAGGCGCAATAGGCGTCCACCGCCCCCCTGTGTTCCGGCCACAACCTTCCCCGCTTGAGGAGCTCGCCCGGTCCGAAAGGACCGTGGGTTGCGAACTCCTCGAGTGCTGCCGTTGGGGGGCCGACGGGATTTCCTTATGGGAGTCTCCCGCTTCTTTCCCGGAGGTCATGGAGGACGTCCAGGGCAAAAAGATCGTCTTCCGGACCGGAGGGCCGCTGAAGAAATTAAACCGGGTGGGCCTGATGCTTCTTTTGGGCGGCCTTCTGGAGTTCCTGTCCCTGGTCGACCAGCGAGAGGAGCCTGTCCAGCATCATCCTGACCTTGATATTGGCCAGCTTTCTCTTGCCCGATCGCTGGGTTTCGAAGTGGTCCCTGACGTAGGCTTCGATCTCGGTTTCCGACATCATTGTTTTGATGAACTCATCGTTCATGAGAGCGGCCTTGAGCTCGTCCGGGCTCTTGCCTCGGATGACGATCCGGTTCTCCTCGAGGACGCGGGCCTTCCACTGTTCGAACTCCTTGGCGGCGTAGGCCGGCATCGGCCCCAGGAGTTTCTTGGCCTCTTTAAGCGTCTCCTCAAAGAAGGCCTTTCCTTCCTTGAGCAAATTCCTGGCCCGGTAATAGATTGGATCGCCGGCAGCCACATTGTCCAGAAGATATCCTTGGAAGGCTTGGATGGATTTCGAGAGGAGGTCCTGGCTCCTCGAAGCTTTGATATAGATATCGCGTTCCGTGGGGGACGTCAATTCTTTTGTTCCTCTGGGAAATAATTATCACAAGCCGGAACGCATGTCAAAACCTTGGCGATCTTAAGCGATACCGGTCACTTCTTGATGATCGACGCCGCGACGACGTTGGCCACTTTGCTCCTCATAGCGATGATCTCGCCCTTGTCATCCGGGTGGACCCGGTTCGTCAGGAAGATGACGGAAGTTTGGGTCTCTGGATCGATCCAGATGGAAGTCCCCGTGTAGCCGGAATGGCCGTAGGATGCGGGGCCGAAGAGGTCCCCCCGGACCGTCGCGTAATCCGAATCGAGGTCCCAGCCAAGCCCGCGCCCGGTCCCGTTGACCCGTGGGAAGATCTCGGTCATCCGTTCTACGGACAAGGGGCTGAGGATCCTGACCTTGCCGGACTCCCCTCCGTTGAGCATCATGTGGGCGAAAACAGCCAGGTCGTCAGCCGTGGAGAAAAGCCCGGCATTCCCCGAAACCCCGCCCTGGAGCCTGGCCAGGGGGTCATGGACGACACCGCGCAGGGGTATCCCGTCATAGACCTGTGTCGGGACACAGCGGTCCACGAACTCCGCTGGAGGGTTGTAGAACGTGTTCCTCATGCCCAGAGGCTTGAAGATGTTCACGGCGGCAAAATCGGCGATGGTCTGCCCGCTGACGGCCTTCACGATATAGGCGAGGGTGATGTAGTTCAAGCAGCTGTATGTGAAGGTCGCGCCAGGAAGCGATTGCTTCCTGAGGCCGGCGATGTGCTTGACTAAAAGGTCCACGGGGCATGGGCTCCCGTATTTCAGCTCGACCTCCTTGGGGTCGGTGTAAGGCTGAAGACCCGAGGTGTGGGTCAGGAGATGCCATAGGCGGGCGTCTTCTCCGGGGATCCCTCCCTCAAGGATATACGGCGCGAACTCCGGGACGTAATCCTTGACCTTGTCCCAAAGCCTGATCCTGCCGCGCTCAACGAGGATCATAATAGAAGTCGCGGTGGCCACGGGCTTGGTGACAGAGGCCATATCGAAGATCATGTTTGTATCCATGGGTCGTCCTTCGGGGACCCATTGACTCTGCCCGTAGGCCTTCCGCCAGACGGTTTTCCCCTTCCGGGCGACCAGGAGAACGGCGCCCGGAAAGTCCTTGCGGACCAAAGCTTCGTTTATGAGCGTGTCGAGAAACGCCAGCCGCCCCGAGGCCATCCCGACATCTTCCGGCTTGGCCTGGGGCAACCCTTGGGCGAAACCGACCCCGACCCCGGCTGCGAACAATCCCAGGATGATCCAAAGGCCGATGTGTCTTTTCATGGTGCGTTCCTCCTTCTCATATTCACCGGACCGTAGCTTCCGATCTCCAGACCAGATCCTTTTACAGGACTTATAGGTTAAGTTTGAACGCCGCACCTGTCAAGCCTGTCTTCGGACAGCCACGCTCATAGGTGGATAAATTCTACGAGATTTCCGCGCCAGGCGAGGAACCTCTCGAAATCGGCAAAAGACAGGCCCAGCGTAGAGGTGTTGGTGTTGGGGTGAAAATTAACTCCGTCGGCGCTCTTAAGCTCCGCGTCCACGACGACCCGGACCTCATGGCCCTTATCATGGATGAGTCCGAAAGGTGATACGGAGCCCGGCTCCAGTCCAAGATATTTCATCAAACGCCCGGGCGAGGCAAAGCTGAGCCGGTCCTCGTTGAGCCTTGAGGTCAGCGCTTTGAGGTCGACCCTCCGGGAGGCCTCGACGATGACCAGGTAATGGCAGGTCCCGCGGTTGTTGCGCAAGAAGAGGTTCTTGCAATGTGCCCCGCGTAGGCCTCCCCAATATTTTTCGGCCTCCCCGACCGTGAACACTGCCGGGTGCTCATGACGGACGTAAGAAATTTTCAGTTCGTCCAGAACTTCGAGGACCTCCCTTTCGATCTCCGTCATCGTCGCATCAATGTCCTTCGAATCGTTTGTCTCATTCGCCCACTGGGATCTTCAAGCTTGGCGCCCTGTCATTTTTTATGACAAAGTGAGGAACAAAGTCAAGGCCTGGAATGAGCGGCCGGATTCCTATACAATCGGGGCATGAACGTTAAGAATACCGGCTCCATCCTCCTGACCCCCATCGATATCGGCCGCGTGACCGTGCCTAACCGGTTCATCCGTTCCGCAACGCATGATTACATGGCCCAGGACGACGGGTCCGTCACGGACCGGCAGGTCGGGCTTTTCGAAGAGCTGGCCGAGGGCGAAATCGGGCTGATCATCACGGGACACGCCTATGTCCAACCCTCGGGCAAGGCAAGCCCCCGGCAGATCGCCATCCACAATGACCGCTTCGTCCCCGGCCTGGCCCGGATCGCGGAAGCCGTCCACAGGCACCCCTCGAAGATCTTCGTCCAGCTGGCCCATGCCGGACGTCAGACAAAGAAAAAAGACTGCGGTTCGGAACCGATCTCCCCTTCCGCCGTCTATGACCCGTCCTCCAGAACCATGCCCAGGGAGATGACGTCGGCCGAAGTCAAGAATCTCATTCACGATTTCATCGCCGCCGCCCGCCGCGTCCGTCGGGCGGGATTCGACGGTGTCCAGGTCCACGCGGCCCATGGCTATCTCCTTTCAAGCTTCCTCTCACCGCATACGAACCGCCGCCGTGACGAGTGGGGCGGTCCGCTTGAAAACCGGGCCCGGGTCGTCGTCGAGATCATCCGGGGCATCAAGGACGCGACGGGACCGGATTTTCCCGTGATGGCCAAACTGAACTCGACCGACTTTCTTGAAACGGGACTGACACCGGGCGAGAGCGTCGAGATCTCCCTTATCCTGGAGGCCGAAGGCCTTGACGCGATCGAAGTAAGCGGCGGAATGGCCGAGTCCGGCCGGGGATCGGTCTGGCAGGGGCCTCGTTCCGAGGACCAGGAAGGATACTTCGTCGAGAATGCCGCGGCCATCAAGAAGGCCGTTCATGTCCCAGTCTCCGGGCTGGGGGGGATCCGGACGCTGACCGTCGCCGAAAAGTTCGTTTCGGAAGGCCGGGTCGACATGATCTCGATGAGCCGCCCCTTCATCCGGGACCCTCATCTCGTCCATAGGTTCCGGGAGGGCGAAGTCACTTCGTCCGAATGCATCTCCTGCAACAAGTGTTTCAACCCGCGCGGCATCCGCTGTGCGGAGGTCGGGGAATAAGCGTCTGAGCCCATGCGCGAGCGGCCGATCGTCGCCGTCATTCTTTCTGCCCTCTTCTTCGGGTTGAGCGCCCCTTTTTGCAAGCTTCTGCTCAAGGGGCTGTCGCCGGTCGTTCTGGCCGGGTTTCTTTATAAGCCATGCCAGAAAACCCCAGGCTTTTAAGCCTGGGGATGAATGGCATCCCGGAGCGAAGCGTAGGCCATTCGTTTTCTTAGCCAAAAGCTCCGGCCTTTAGGCCGGAGATTGGTTTACTTCGGCGCTTTCTTCGCCCTCGTCCTTTATTCAAGCGTGAGGGGATCGTGGACGGAAAAAAACGCCCCGAATGCCGCCAGGAACGTTGACCCGCCTTTGAACAAAAGGGATTTGCCCTGGCTAGCGGGCGCCATCCTCGCCGGCGGTATCGTCGGCCCGATCAGCCTCATGACCGGCCTGGCCCGGACAACGGGATTCTCGGCCTCGCTCCTGCTCAACCTCGAAGGGCCCGCCACAGCGCTCATCGCCGTCCTCGTCTTTAAAGAGCAGGCCGGAAGAAAGCTGTGGCTGGCGCTCGGCTGCATGACCCTGGCCGGGGTCTTCACGGCCTGGGACCCCGCCCGGAGCCGATTCAGCCTGGAGGGGCCCCTCTTCATCCTCCTCGCCATGGCCTGCTGGGGATTGGACAACAACCTGACCCGAAACATCTCCGAAAAGGATCCGGTCCAGATCGCCAAGATTAAGGGGCTCCTGGCGGGAACGGCCTCGCTCGGCCTGGCCCTCGCCCTCGGCCGCGAAGTCCCTCTCGACCGGAGAACGGTCTTGGCCCTGCTCGTCGGCGCGGCCGGCTATGGCGCGAGCCTCGTTCTTTTCATCAAGGCTCTCAAGGCCCTCGGGGCCTTCCGGACGGGGGCCTTCTTCAGCCTGGCACCGTTCATCGGGGGGGTCAGTTCAATCGTCATCCTCAAGGAGACACCGGAATGGTCCATGCTCCCTGCCGCCGCGTTCATGGCCGTGGGCGTCGCGATCATCATCCGGGAAAAGCACGGCCACCGCCACAGACACTTGCGTATGGTCCATGACCATGCGCACGTTCATGGCGACATCCACCATTCCCACGTTCACTCGGAAGAGCCTCGCGAGACTCACAGTCACGAACACGCACACGAGGAGATGGACCATATCCACGTCCACTGGCCCGACACCCACCACCGGCACGGGCACTCAACTCCCCGTGGCCGTCACCTCATCAGGTCCCGACGGGCCGCTTCCATGAGGATGAAGAAGGCCTGTCCTTCGGTCGCGGTGCCCGGCGCCTCGAACGTCGGAGATCCGCAGACGTCCTGGACGAGACCCATCCGGTCCACCTTGGCCCGGGCCGCTTCCCTCATCTTGTCCGCGCGCAGCCTGTAAGAGACATTGATCCAGCCGCCCTTGATACCCCTGTAGATGGAATAGGCCATGATCTGGGCCAGGTTTGTTTCGACGAACGATTTCGGGTCATCCACGACGTCATGGAAGTATCCGTCGGGGCGCAGATAGGTCAGGCAGCCATCAATGACGTCCTTGATATGGCCTTGAAGCCGCCTTTTTTCGTCCGCCAAGCCTTCCGGCAGGGCGCGCAGAACGCGCGTCATGCCCGCGGCAGCCCAGCCGTTGCCCACGCCCCAGAAGGCCTTGCGAGCGAATCCGTTCAGGCCGTCATCCCAGATGTGAGAGAAGAGCTTCCTCTCCTTGTTCCAGAGGAGCTTGCGGAACCCTTCGATCTGTTTCAGGGCCTCTGCGGGCTGTCCGGCAACCGCGAGGAAAGGCGGCGCCATGTACATGGAATCGATCCAGACCTGCGGTTTGTCGTCGATATGATAGAAGATCCCGTCCTTCGTCTTAGGAGCCTTGTGAAGGAAATAGTCCAACATCCTCTCTGCGCCCGCCTTGAGAACGGGGTCCCCCGTCAGCTTCGCCGCGTAGAGGACAGACTCCCCATTGGATCCTGGGTCCGTGACGCCGTGATTATCGCAAACCTGGCCGAGCCTCCCGTCGTCATAGATCCGGATGACGGCCTCTTTAGCCATCAGGATGACCAGACCTGTGTCGCCCCACTCCAACAGGGCTTGGGAGGCCACCCCCTGTTCCCAGGCCTGCCTCTGCATGGTGAGCATCGCGGTCCTGACCCTCTCGACAAGCGGATCGGGCATGGAGCCTTTCGTAGTCTGGGACGCTCGCATCAAGGAGGACGTCCCGAGGCCGATACCCGCGCCGCCCCCGCAAACCAATGCCTTTTTAAAAAAGTCCCTTCTTTCCATCTTCCCTTCCTTCCGCTGGATATTCCGTCCTTTCATGGCGTCATTATATGGCAACCGCCCGGAAAAGGCGATGGAAGATTCTTGGATATGGCCCGGGGCTGATGTATAATCACTTTCTTTGAATGTCATTATAAAGGAGATATTTCGTGGCTAAATTTGAAGGCGTGAAATGGATGCCGAAGCAAATGCGCTACCTCCTTCCCAACAAGCAGTTCGAGATCTTTGAAGGGGAAGCGAAGGTGTTCGCGCTTTCCCGTTCCATCATGTATGCCATGTTCATCTGTTTCGAAGGCATCCGCTTCTACTGCAAAAGGACTCCCAAGGGACAGCTCGAGGTGACATTCCTCAACTGGCACAAGAACCTTGAACGGCTCCGCAGGGGCATTGCTTTCAACCTCGGCAAGGACCAGCAGGGCTGGGTCCCGTCAGCGGAGGAGCTTGAGAGCATCTTCATCCACCAGTATTTTAAGGACCCGGACATCCGGCTGTTCCTGGAGGAGATGGCCGCGCTCGACGCCCAGGGTTATCTGAGGCCTTTCACGGTCGACGAGGAACATTCCATGGGAGTCACCTTCCCCAACCAGCCCGCCATCCGGGCGCTTGCCTGCCGTTATGACCAATATCTCGGTGAACCGTTCTGCGGCGTCGTCGTCCCCCATTTAGTCCGGGCCATGGGGGTCAACGGGACAGGCTGTCTCAAGCTCGGCATCAACTACCTGATGAGCGTCAAGGCCATCGACGAGGCCAGGAAGATCACCCCCGAGGCGGCCGCGGCCCTTTTCCTGGACGATAATCCGCGTGGAAGCCTCGAGGACCGTCACATCACGGAATGGGACTCCTCCTGCTGTCTCTTCGCCCTCCGCGACGGTTCCGTCATCAAGATCCCGGAGAGCAACCTCATCCTCCCGTCGGTGACCATCCAGGGCATTGTGGCCATCCTTCGGGAAATGGGGGTCCCCGTTATTGAACGCCATATCGCCTACCGGGAGCTCCTGGAGAAGGTCCGGTCGAAAGAGCTCGTCACCGTATGCAGCATCGGCACCGCCGGCATCCTGAACAGGTGTGCCAAGCTCGTCCTGATCGATAACGACCTCAAGATCGTCGCCACCCACGTCCCCGATGAAGGGCATCCGCTTTACAAGAAGCTTAGGGAGGCCCGAACCCATTATTGGGACATCTACAAGGAAAAGGCCAAGCTCCCGGCCGGGATGAATCTTTATAAATACGTTCTTTGATCCGCTCTTTTTTTATTCCAAAAGGCCCATCTTTCGCAGGGCCTGATCCCCTCTGTCCCCTTGGGGCGCGTCCTCTGGCAGATAGAGCATGACCCCGCTTTTGACCGGTCGGATGACCAGCCTTCCCTCTTTCCCGAACCCGTTCGTTACCTGCACCGGGTCATCACCTTCGTAATACTTCCTGAAGGCCTCGTTGAAGCCGCTGTAAACGGAGTGGATCCCCTTGAAATTCCCGTTTCTCAACTTAACGATGGCCAGTCTGACGAATTCCTCATGAGATAGTTTCTTGGTCACGTCTTTCCTCCATGAACTCATCGGCGGTCGGCCGCCCACTACGAGAGACGCATCCTCGGGACAGATTTTCTCAGGCGGGAATTCTCCGGATCACGGGGATGATCTCATGTCCTCCAGACGGGAATAGAACTCTCTCGGCCGCACATCCGCGAACCGGGCGCCGGAGAGGGCCAGGTGCCTCCGGATGTCGACGCAGAGGTGGCATTTCGAAACGTAGCCGCGTTCCTTCGGAACATAGCCGAACTCGCGGACCGCAAGGTCATGGAGGTCCTTGATGTCGGTGAGGAGGGTCGCAATGACCGGACGTTCGTCCGGGTCCACCTCATGATCGCCTTTCGAGAGGCGGTCCAATGAGCTCAGCGCGATCCCACCGCAATAACCAGTCACGTAATTCCCGTAATTATCGAAATGAGCGTGGTGGGGGTCGAGAAGCTCCGCCCGGCAGTCCTGTCCAAAGAACGCGGCGGCGGCCTGTTTCCGGAAGAGGTCGGGCGTGTATGCCGCCCGTCCCATGGGAAGAAGCTCGGCCTGGGCCAGCCCTTCCCTTCCCCTGGCAAGGTACTCCCGAAAGGTCATCGTGCCTGTGATCCCAAGCCTGAGGAATTGGTAGAAGTAATATTCCTGGTGAACGAGGCAGGCCTTTCCGAAGGCCTCCCGGCCATAGCGGACGGCCCTGGCCGTCCTCTCGAACGGCACCTCCTCGGCGATGAACGGGTTGACGCTGATGGACACACCCTTGAGCCCGGCCTCCTTCAGATCGAGGAAGTTATATTTCGCCGTTATGTCATCCTTGCACCAGAAACCGTTGGTCTCGACGAAGGTCGAAGGGATGCCGTGCGCTGCCGCTTGGCGCGCCGTTTTCACCAGAAGGTCAAAGTTCAGGAAGGGCTCGCCTCCCGTAAAATGGAGGCCCTGGTTGATGCCGACCCCATCGGGGCCATCGGGGGCCGGGGCAATCCATCCCGCCAGGCAGTCCAGCGTCCTTTTCAGCAGGTCGTCGGACATCCAATCGGCTTTCCAGGCCGGTGAACAGGCGTAAGCGCAATGCCGACAGGTGCTGGTACACTTGTATGAAAGGATGATTCCGGCGGAAACCGGATTTGGGACGACGATCTTGGGGACCATCGAGGCAGCGGTCACATCTTCCAGGTGCCGGCTACGATGAGGTTCGCCCCCGTGACAGCGGCAGCTTCTTCAGAGGCCAGGTAGGCAACGGCCTCGGCGACGTCGCGGAACGTCCCAATCGCGGCCGGCGAGACCTTGCCAGGAGGAAACGCGCCGCCCTCCATAAGGCCTGGCGAAACCATGTTGATCGTGATCCCGTTCGCGACCTCGGAGACGGCGGCCGTACGGGTCAGGATAAGGAGCCCGGTCTTCGCGGCGGCGTAGGCCGTGATGGACGGGAAGGAACCCAGTTGCTCGGCCCGGCTGTAGCCGATATTGACGACCCTCCCCCACTTTCTTTCCCTCATCCCAGGAAGGACGGCCTTAAGGCAAAAAAAGGAGCTCTCGAGGACCTCCCGGAACATCCTGTCCCAATCGGCGCCGTCGAGCTCCTGCCAGGGCTTGACCAGGAAAGGGCCGACCGTGTTGACCAGAATGTCGATCCGGCCGAACTTGTTTTCGACCTCCCGAACCAGGCCGGCGGCCTGCTTTTCGTCCGTGAGGTCCGCGCCGAAGACGGCGCTCCGCTTCCCCTTTTTCCTGACCTCCGCCGCGACGTCCTCCGCTTCCTTCCGGGAGGTGAGGAAATGAACGGCCACGGCATCCGCCCTGTCCGCGAGCCCGATGGCGATCTTCCGGCCCATTCCTTTGGCTGCTCCCGTGACGAGGGCGATCCTTCCCGTATTCATGAGTACCCCCTGGCCTTGCCTCCTTCCGGGCCGACGGCAAGGGCGATATTATTTCAGTTTTCCGACCACCGACTCAACGGCGTCCAGGATCTCGCCGGATTCCACGACTTCCTTGAGCTTGTTGATATCGTTATAAAGAGGCCGGTCCTCCTCAAGGCGGGCAATGTGCTTCCGAATGACGTTATAGGCCGCTTTGATCCCCCGACTCGGTTCGACCGGCTTGCGGAAGTCGATGGCCTGGGCCCCCGCCATGAACTCGATGGCCAGGATAGCCTGGGCGTTATCCAGGATCTGCCGGGTCTTGAGGGTCGTCGTCATCCCCATGCTGACGAAATCCTCCTGGTCCGCGGCCGCCGGAATGGAACCCGTGGCCGCCGGAGTGGATAGGACCCTGTTCTCGCAGACGAGGGCGCCCGCCGTGTATTGAGTGAGCATCAACCCCGAGAACATGCCCGCGCCCTTGCTCAGGAAAGCGGGCAGGCCCGCGCTGAGGTGGGGGTTCAGGAGCCGGTTGAGCCGGCGCTCGGACAGCACAGCCACCGTTGTCACGGCTATTCCCGCAAGCTCGAGGGCAAAGGCCATCGGGACGCCCTGGAAGTTGGCCCCGGTCAGGACGATCTGCTCGTCGGGAAAAAAGACGGGGTTATCGGCCGCCCCGTTGAGCTCGATCTCAAACATGTAACGCGCCCACTTCAGGGCGTCCCTGGCCGCACCCACGACCTGAGGAGTGCTCCTCAGGCTGTAGGCGTCCTGGACCTTCTTGGCCTTTTGGGCAAGGAGCTTGCTCCCCTTGGTGATGCGGCGAATGTTTTCCGCCGACTCTATGGCCCCGGGATAGCCTCTCACCTTATGGAGCCGCTCGTCGTAAGCCTTCATGTTGGCGTTCAGGACCTCGAGGGTCATGGCGGCGGCGATCTCCGAGTTCTTGAGCCAGCGGTCGGCGTCGTGGACCTCGATCGACCCCAAGCCGGCGATGACGTTCGAACCGTTGATGACGGCCAGGCCGTCACGAGCATCGAGGACGACAGGCTTGATGCCGGTCCTGGTCAAAGCCTCCTTGGCCGGAAGCCTTTCGCCCTTAAAGAAAGCCTCGCCCTCGCCCATCATGGCCAGAGCGATCTGGGACATGGGCGCCAGGTCGCCGCAAGCGCCGACCGAGCCTTTTTCGCAGACGACGGGCGTCACGCCCCGGTTCAGCATCTCGGCCAGCGTCTCGGTCACCACGGGCCTCAACCCGGAATGGCCGTGGCAGTGGCAGCTGATCCGGCCGAGCATGGCCGCCCGGACTGCCTCCTCGGGAAGGGGTTTTCCATACCCGGCGGCGTGGCTGTAAACGATGTATTTTTGGTATTTTTCGACCTGCTCAGGAGTCAGAACGACCTCGGCCAGTTCGCCGATCCCGGTGTTGACGCCGTACATGATCTCCCTCTTCTGGATTTTGTCTTCAAGGAGAGCACGGCATTTTTCGATCCGTTTCCGGGCTTCGGAGGAAATGGCGATGGGTTCATGGCCGCGCGCGATCCGGACGACCTTCTCGATCGTCAGTCCGTGGCCGTCAATGGTTATGGTCATAGTTCTCTCTCCTTAGGTTATTTACTTTAATTGAACGGCTGGAAGAAGGCAAGCCCTCCGGTCCCTCCGGACGCCCGCGAGTTGACTTCCAGGGCCGGCCGGGCTATAAGTGTATGAAGTTGGGCCATGATAAGAAACACAAAAAGGATCATGATCACGGGAGCGGCCGGGCAGATCGGCTCCGAGTTGGCCCTCGTCCTCAGGGAGCGTTATGGGGCCGATAGGGTTCTGGCGACCGATATCGTCCGACCTTCAAAGAAGGTCCTCGACACCGGACCGTTCGAACCCCTCAATGTCACGGAACGAACGGATGTCGAGAGGATCGTTCGAAAGCACGACATCGATACGATCTTCCACCTCGCGGCCATCCTTTCGGCCAACGGCGAAAAAAAACCCCAGAAGGCCTGGAACGTCAATATCAATGGGCTCTACAACGTCCTCGAGACCGCCCGCGGGCTCGGGTCGTTCCGTATCTTCACGCCCAGTTCCATCGCTGTTTTCGGACCCGCCACCCCCCGGGTCCGCACACCCCAGGACACCATCCTCGACCCGACGACCATGTACGGCGTCACCAAAGTCGCGGGCGAGAGCCTCTGCAACTACTACGTACAAAAATACGGCCTTGATGTCAGGGGCTGTCGTTTCCCCGGGATCATCAGCCATGAGACGCTTCCGGGCGGGGGAACCACCGATTATGCCGTGGCCATTTTCTATGACGCGGTCAAGAACGGGCGATACACCTGTTTCCTCAGGGAGGACACGAGTTTGCCCATGATGTATATGCCCGACTGCCTCAAGTCCATCCTGGACCTCATGGAGGCGGATTTTTCCAGGCTGAAACATCACGCGAACTTCAACGTCGCGGCCATGAGCTTCACGGCAGGCCAACTGGCGGCGGAGATCAGGAAACACATCCCGGCGTTCGTCTGCGAATACGCCCCCGATTTTCGGCAGGCCATCGCCGACTCCTGGCCCGGGTCCCTCGACGACTCGGCGGCCGGCGAGGAGTGGGACTGGAAACCCTCCTTCAACTTGGCGGCGATGACCTCGGAGATGCTGAAGATCCTCTCGAAACGTCACGCCGAAGGAACGCTTAACTTTTAGTTTCCGTGAGGATAAGATCCATGAAAAAAGTCCCTTTCTTGTTCTTGCTCCTGCCCGTCTTGATCGCCGCCTCGCCCATCGCCCGGGAAGATCTCCGGCGCCCTGTGCACACCTATTCCATCGTCGCCATCGACAAGCAGACGGGCGACATGGGTGTCGCCGTTCAGTCCCATTGGTTCTCCGTAGGATCCATCGTGACCTGGGCTGAAGCGGGCGTCGGGGCTGTAGCCACCCAATCTTTCGTCGAGCCTTCTTATGGCCCCCTGGGGCTCGAGCTGATGAAGGCCGGAAAGACCGCTGGCGAGGCCCTGGCCGCTCTTCTCAAAGCGGACAGGAACGAAGACGTCCGCCAGGTGGCCATGGTGGATGCCCTTGGACAGGTCGCCGCCCACACGGGGAAGAACTGCATCTCGGAAGCGGGAAACTACATCGGCGACGGCTATTCGTGCCAAGCCAACATGATGCTCAAACCCACCGTCTGGCCGGCCATGGCCAAGGCCTTTGAAGCCGCCAGTGGCGAACTCGTCGACAGGCTTCTGGCCGCCCTCGAAGCTGCGCAGAAGGAAGGCGGCGATATCCGAGGCAAGCAATCCGCGGCCGTCGTCGTGGTCAGGGCCAAGGGTTCCGGATTCTGGTGGAAGGACAGGATCTATGACCTGAGGGTTGAAGACAACTTGGACCCGGTCCCCGAACTGAAAAGGCTCGTCAGGCTCAACAAGGCTTATAACCACATGAACAGGGGCGATGAACTTGTCACGGAAAACAAGGTCGATGAGGCCGTCATCGAGTACTCCGCGGCGATGGAGATGTTTCCGGACAACGCCGAGATGGTGTTCTGGCCCGCTGTCACCCTTGCGTCAACAGGAAGGGTCGATGAAAGCCTGCCCCTGTTCAAAAAGGTGTTCACGATGGACCTGAATTGGGCGACACTCCTCTCCCGTCTGCCTGCGGTCGGCCAATTTCCCACGGACGAAGCGCTGCTGAAAAAGATCCTCGGTCTTGCACCGAAAAAATAAGGCCCCTTTGTCTCAGATGGGTCCGTCCGAACTCAACGATTTCAGCGGATCTTATCCGCAAGAAAATTCGGCAGAGCAAAGGCCGCCCGGTGGATCCCGGGGTTGTAGTACTTGAGACCGCCGGGGACCCTCAGTTTTCTCTTGGTCAGCGGGTCGACGGCGTCCGAAAGGAAATTGTAGCACCACATGCCCACCGGATAGGTTGGGACGGGACCGAGGTAAAAGGACGCATGCTTGAAAAGCTTCTTCAGGAACATGCTCTTCTGTTTATGTTCTTCAAGATGAAGGACTAGGGAACCGGCTTGGGCCGCGATAATACCGCCGGGTGCGAGGCGTGTCTTCAGTTTCTCGTAAAATACCCTGCTGTGGAGGATGGTGGATGGCCCAACCGGGTCCGAAGAGTCCACAAGGATGACGTCGAACTTTTCTTTCGTATTCCGAATGAATACGTTACCGTCGCCGATGACAAGCTCCGCCCGGCCGTCTTCAAAGGCCGGCCTGAGCCAATCGAAATGCTTCCGGCAGGCCTCGATGACCTGACCGTCAATCTCGCAGAGCCATGCTCTCTCGACGGGATACCGAAGGGCCTCCCGCAGGGTCCCGCCGTCTCCCCCGCCGATGATGAGGACCCTTTTGGGCCGGAGATGGGAAGCCATGGCAGGGTGGACGAGCATTTCATGGTAGAAGAACTCGTCCTTCTCCGTGGTTTGGACGAGCCCGTCGAGGAGCAGGACCCGGCCGTATTCCTTGTTCTCGATGATCTCGATCTTTTGGAACTTCGATCTCTTGTCGTAAAGGACTTTTTCGATCTTGAAAAACACGCCGGATGTCGGGGTCTGGAATTCTCTGGCCTCGCTTCTGTCCTTATTGAAAGCCGTTTTCTTGGCCATCGCCTATCTCCTGAATGGTCATCGATTTCGCGCGAATTATAGCCGGTGAAACCATAGCTGTCAATTTGCGCTCGTGAAACGGCAAATTCCTCCCATATGCTCCCCTTGAAGAGGGAGCATCGACTCGATTTCCCCGGACCGAAATTGCGCGGCAAGGCGAATTCTCCCTTTGGTTATCAGCGTTGGGCCGGTTTCCCGGATTACCCATAGACCGGTATCTCAACCTCGTCTTCTAACAGCAAGGATCCTTGCGCCTCCCCGTTGGAAAAAAGGGGAGGTTATGTTTGCCCATTTGGAAAAGCGGACAGAGGGATTTGCAACCGCCTTAAGGCCTGATCGAGAACGAGATCTTCAGTACGCCGCGCTCTTCGAGCGGGAAGAAACGGCTCGCGGGGTCCCAGCGCTTTTCCCAGTTCTTGCTATAGACGATAAAGATCTCGTTTCCCGAAGAGATCCGCCAACGGAGCCGCGTGCTCCAGCCGAGCTCACGGGAGACGTCGTCATACTGGATGTAGTTCATGAGGCCGAAGTCAGGAGAAAGGAACAGGTCGGCTTTGATCTGGTAAACGTTCTCCTTGAATGTCCCCTGCGGCAGTTTACCCCGGACGAAATTAGCGTTCAGGGAAACGGTCGCGTAGCCCTTGTGTTTCAGGCTCAGCCCGAGCTCGGCATCGTCATAGTGACCCGAATAGAATCCGCCGAAACGCCAACTCAGGTCGATGACGGCCGCCCGGTGGCCGGCCGAGTTGAACTCGAAACGGTAATTGGTGAAATTGTAGGGACCGGCGGGAAGGACAACGCCTTTGGATATCTCAAAATCATAGGGCAGGACGTCCCGGTTGGGGCCGATATTGAACTCGATATGCTCTCCGCTCTCGGTGTGGAGGTTGATGGGGGCCGTGAAGATCTTACGTGTCTCGAGCCGCCCCGCGAGATCCCAATAGAAATCGCCGCTGAGCTCGAAGAAGAACTGGCGGACGAGCCGGCCCAGAAGACCTTTTTCCGGTCTCGGCTGAAAGGAGATCTGGCCATACGCGCTTTGGATCCCGTTCCGGGGCAGAAAACCGAGTCCGGGATCAAGGGAATCGCCGTAGGAGGCATATGAGGTCCCTATATCCCAGAGATCGTTAGGGTAGTCGAGTCTGAATCCATACCCGTGGTGACGGCCTTGTTTCCGTTCGTTCCAGGAATAGGCATACCAGCCGGAGGCCGAGAAATTTCGGTTGCCGGCAAAACGCGAGGTCTGATAGGTGAAGTCCGCTCCGGCCAGGGAATTCTTCTCGCCGGTCGGGCTGCCGTTAGTGAAGATCCAGCCGACCTTGCTCTCCCCCAGGATGTTCTGAGACATGCGGGCCGCGAAGAAGTTCCTTCCGGCCAACTCTCCGAATCTGTCGGTCCGGACATCCAGGACGGCCAGATTCGTGTCGCCGATCTTGCCATAGACCTTGGCGCCAAAGGTGATCGGGGCCTGCCGGCCGTTGATGAGGCCGATCCGGCGGCTGAAGAACGGGGTGAAGCTTTCGCTCGAGGCGAAGTTGAAGATGTCCGATCCCTCGAGGAAGAACATCCTCTTCTCCGGAAAGCGAAGGGCGAAGCGCGTCAGGTTGATCTGACGATCGTCGACCTCGGTCTCCGCGAAGTCCGTATTGTAGCTGAACGCCCCTACGAAATTAGGCGTAAAGTTCTTGTAAATATCAAAGCCGCCATCGAGCTTCGCGTCAGACCCTCC